>Ga0209557_1000446_pt1 | contig 24679 bp, 39 predicted proteins | sample SaaInlV_120m_DNA_4_FD_184672 | JGI IMG/M metagenome (GOLD analysis project Ga0209557, IMG submission 184672) | Marine microbial communities from expanding oxygen minimum zones in the Saanich Inlet - Saanich Inlet SI074_LV_10m_DNA (SPAdes) (version 2) | ecosystem: Environmental > Aquatic > Marine... | reverse complement strand
TCGCTCGCACTTAGCGGTATCAAACCAGCATTTGTGCAACATGGTCCTGGAAGCCTGGATGCCGTCATCTACTCCAAGCTGCGGAGCGATAACAACAGGGGTCACCCTAAGAGCCTCTAATGTCTCTAGCCTAGACTTGCCAGTGCCAAGCTCCCTCACCCTGACATCATGCGGAAGGATGTGACTTTCGTAGTGGTAGCCTTTATCAGCCAAAACTTTGGCGTAATGGTCCAGACCGACACCGCTGCACTCATAGTAGTCTATAAGGCGCACCTCCTGCCCCACAAACTGCGCAAACCAAATAGAGGTACTATCGCCTACCCCAAGATCCCAAGCCGTTACAACGCCAACAGCGCGGTCGTATGGCACTATCCCCAGCCTACCCTCTTCGTTAGCCAGGCGCATCTCTGTTGCGTAGTACGCACCATCAGCATGGATTAGCATGTCGCCTTCCCAGATGTGGTCATACATGTCAGGGCGCAGCTTCTTGTCCTCTAGGCGCTCACGATTAAGGACGTCAGGGAAGTAGGGGTTGTCCTGCCAGTTGATAGCTGCAATCTTCATATCTTCTGGAGGGTTCAATCTAAACCGGCGGTGAGTAGCTGATTGCTTTGTCTCCGGGTTCCATGTCACCCAAATCTCAGAGCCATCTTCTCGGACCGTAGGAATAAGCTTTAGCCAGGCGGACTCAGACACTCCCTCGGCCTCGTCTACCCATGCCAGGATAACCCTAGCCTTCGACTTGATTGAATCTAGATTGCGCCTGAGACCGGCAAAGACGTAGTTGATACGCCCATCTTTAGACCTAACAAACTTCTCACCTATCTCGTAATAGGCGGTCAGCCAGTCAACGCTGCGAATAGCAGATTTAATTTCTTCCAGGGATGATTCATCAAGGGAGTTGAGGTGTTCACGCGCACATAGGATCTGCCCACTCTGCCCGGACATACCCCATTTGTATCCTACGACTGCAGTCATCAATGCAAAGGATCTAGTCTTACCTGACCCTCGACCACCATAAGCAACACGATACCTAGCCTCACCCTCGAATATAGAAACAATCTTAGGCGGTAGCCTGATCTCTGCTTTAGTGGGTTTGGCCATTATCAAACTCAGGGAAAGGCTCTGCTACTAACGTGATGATAGTAGGCTGGAATGAGTCATCAGAGGACGTTACATCCAGCTGCTGTTTGTCTCCATACTTCTTAGGGGACATCCTGGCAACCTTCCACTTGCGTGAATCTATGCGCAGCTTGGCCTTGTTAATAGCGTTACTGTCTACGTCATCACCAAGCTCATCAGCTATGTCTACGATTTCATCTGCGTAAAAGTCAGCCTGACAGTCTCTAGCTCTCGCGTACTGCTCCGAAAACTCTTTCTTGTCTGTCTCTGTAAGCCACTTCATCAGCGTAGATAGACTAGGCATCTGGTCTGACCGGCATATCTGCCTGGCGCTCTCTCCCATTGATAGCCTGTAACAAATGCTGTCACCCAACTCAGGAGTGAATATTGATGGTCTGCTCATACCTTCTCACAAATACAGGTTACTTCATAGCACCTGCAATTAGCTTCAAGTCGTTCCCACGCTAAATAGACAACCTCTCCCATCAGGTGCTTGTCCCTGTCACTCAAAGCTAAGGCAAAGTCGTTTACCAACTCTACGTCAGCCTCGTGTATGTCTTCGTCTACCGTTATCCTTATCATAGCCCGATTATACCCTATTACTGGTCTTCCTCGATAGTTTCAGTCCATTCTATCTCAGTAGGTGACGATAGGTGGCATATGTCGCAAACTCCGTAAGCTGTTTCTTCCCGCTCGCACAGCCAATACTTCATCTCTTGACCGCAATCACAGTAAACCTTCTTGAGAAGCATAGCAGTTTTTCTGCCATCTTTTTGCTGACCGACTAAATTGATCACCTTGCTCATAAGCTCTTCCTTTTAACTTTCATCAAACACTACTTCCTGAAGAAGCTTGGCTAAATACCACTGAGCCTTCTGCAAGTCCTCTACTGGCTTGTCAGGGTGCTTTGTCTCATACCGCCAAAGGTACTTCATGCAGTTACCTTTTAAGTAGCCTTTAAATGCATCGCTAGACATAGACTCCTGGATTGCATCAATACACTCTACGTTGCCAGACTTGTAGTGGTCAGGGTTGATTGCATCACTCATTTGCCTTCGTACTCCGATTTTAAGTAGGGCAAACTAATAGGCATCTCATCAAACTGCCCATGCTCGTCTACCTCGTTAAACATCCAAATGCCCCTCCAGCTATTGTTTGTCTGAGGGTTTAAATAATCTTGATCTTCAGTATAGAATATCCCGGCAAACACGCCAGTCATTCGCTTACCGTCAGCCCTCTTAGCAAATGCAATCTGCCTGTCTTGAACATGGCCCATACATGTACTCATATGTAGCTTGTTCAGCATAAGCTGCGCAGATGATACAGGACGCCCCATTACGCCTGAGCAGTGGTAATGAGAGTAGCAAATTCCATCGATTACAACAGGCTCTAAGAATCCATAAACCTCCCAGCCCATCTCCTGAAGCATCAGATCCTGGAATCCTATCAACCCCTCTAGCTTAGGGTCATCGTTAATAGCTCGCGCTATACGGTTCTCGTGATTACCAAGAGTAAACACCATGCGAGGGTTCCAGCGTTTATCTTTGTTTCTAACAAGCCTTCGCCTCTCTTCAATAATAGGTTCAAGGAATATCCTCATAGCTTCTAAGCCAGAGTTTACATCGTCAACGTAGCGCCTGCCCTCAAAAAGCTTTTTTCCGACATCAAAGCTTGAAAGGCTGGGCATGTCCCAGTGGTCCCCCGCGTGAACAATAACGTCAGGTTTCTTTTCTGCTGCATACAAGCCAGCCCAGCGAAGATGCTCAAAGTCTTGGCCGGGCTTGCACTGCGTGTCTGGGATGATTAAATGTCTTGCCATAACAACTCCAAGTTGCTGTATATGGAAACAGTATACCACCTATTTTGACAATAACTTCATAACCTGCCTTTCTTGCTCCGGCGTCACCCAAATACTAATCTCAGTTAGCCCCTCAGTTTTTCTGCGCTCACGCATGTCACGCATCATCTGAGCCTTGTCCTTTGGCTTCTTCTCTTTGTTTCTAAATATGGCGTCAAAGTTCGACTCAAACTTTTCCCGGTTAGGCATTGGCCTGGGGACTGATCCTTTACCACTCATTGCGGCATACTCCATTGTGAAACGGTGCAGTTTTCGCCAAACCTGTTTTTAACAGTTATCTGCTCCTTTTGAATTGCAACACCCTGTCGCTTGATGTCGTATATCCGAGAAGCAAGGCGCATAATGCCAAGCTCCTTCCAGGCATCTAAAGACGTTATTTTGTTTCCTTGACTAAGGTAATTTATCACACGCTCATTTTGCGTTAGCTTTTTCATCAGACTTCTCCTTAATTGTAATCGCTAGTTTCTTCAAGACCCTGAGCGTCAAAAAGCTTTTCGCGCAACGTGCTTTCAAGATTAAGATAGATAAGCTCTTTAAGCATATCTGCGTAGCCAATATTACTATCATCAAGAAAAGCAGCGGCATCAGTGCAGAGAGTTTCAAAATCACCCAGAGCCGAACTTGAATAAAATACATCTTCGTTACCCTTTACCGGAATGTCGTGTCTTTCACTGTAAATAGAGCGCCTTGCATTGAGTATTGCCTCAAAGCTCTTTGAATCCTCATAAAGAACCTTAATCATTGTCTTCTCAAGGCCATAAACCGCTTCAGGAAGGTAGTCATTAATCCAGCTTGGGTAGGCTTTAAACCAGCTATAAACTGCTAAATCCTTCAGCTCATCTGACAGGCTCATTAGATCACTGTCCCAATTAACTGGCGCTTGCGCAATTACGTTATCAAAAGTGCATTTCATTTTGTTTCCCCTTAGTTGCCCCCGAAGGGGCGGTTAGATTATTTAGTGTGGGTCTATTATACACCGGTAACGGTTACTGCCTAAGAACTTAAATGCATATGCTTATTCCAAAAAGTTAGGTACTCCCAGGCATGACTACACTAATAGGACATTTAAGCCTCTATGCCAAGCCGCGCAAGGGTTTCAGACATGCTATTTAAGATTAACTAGCAGGCAAAAAAAAGACCCTGCGTAAACAGGGCCAAAGGGGGAATACAATCAACTGGCGCTAGGTGATAGTCAGTCACCAAAGCTTAATCATGCGAATGAAACATGATTGTGTGCAAAGTTGCACGACTATGATTCTACATCAAACAATGGATTTAGCAACTGTAATTGCTCTTCGTCAACAGGCTTATTCAGCTCGGCAATGACATCCTGCACCTCGAAGGAAATGGCGTTTATTTCTTCAAACGCATCACAGGGTCTCGCACAGCCAGAGATAATAGACTGAGTGATGTTGTATATTCTCTGTTTTGCGTCAATAAGACCATACTTTTCGGTTAGATCAATCAATTGACCAACGTCATACACCTCATATTCATTGTTAGTGCTTATCATTAGTAGCATCCTCGTTTTTACGATTTAATGACTTATAAACTTCCATCACATACAATCCGTAGACAAATATGCCAGCAAGTCCTAATACTGCAGTAAAAAATAACGCATCAAGTACATTCATGACAACCTTTCCTCTTCTAGCTTCATTTGATTTTTCATTGACTCAAGCATCTCCCGGTAATCTGCCGCATACAGCTTTTTTAACTTGCGCTTGTCCCGGTGCATGTTTTCAACAAACTCTTTACCGTAATAATCAATCATCCAAAGAGTGTACTGACCCTCAGCACTGCCTCTCGACATTCCAAAAATGTTGCAGCCAACACATTGAGGATGTACGTTCTCTTCCTCTAGAGCCCAGTAAGACGAGCTTCCTTTTGCTATGTAATGACCACCCTGGGCTTCTTTCCAGTGCAGATAAGCATTGCACGACACGCAATTGACCATTCCTTCATCATTTGCTGCCTTCATTCTAACCAAGCGCTGTATAGCTTCTAAGCACTGCGCCCTAAGTGTCTTCTTAGCCATTCTTGCTCGCCTTCTCAGGATAATCTAGCATAGATGGAAACTGCTCGTTTACTTGACCATTCGTTAAATCAATCAACTTTCTGTTTATAATATCATAAATTTTGCTAACTTTATCTTTTGGGCACTTCCTTGTCGAGTCACCAGTACCTGGCGCAACCGCTTCTTGCACTGTGAGCCACATTTTAGATACCAAATCTTTGTTCCACTCCACCTCGATATCGCTTTTAAACATTGGAGAGCTGATGTAGCACGACATACCAATCCTGTTAAGACCTTCTGCTACATGGCCAAAGTATTTCCACATTGCCGCATTCTGATTGTTTGTCCTTTTCTTGCCTGTGACCCAGGTATAAGTAACCCAGCCGCTGGATGAGTGCAGCTCTGCTACTCTAGACATAAACGTGCCAAGGGACTTGTCACTGTTAACTACAATTTGCTCGCCCATTATAATTTCACCCTTAACCACTTGTTGGACAAAACCTCACACATACTTTCACAACGATTTATATTTAAAGACATTTCCCTGTGCTTGTTGCTTGCCGTTTTTGGTTTAGCAAACGCTTTTTCTTGAGCTGGCCTGAAAGTATAGGCGCTTACGGTCCAACCAGATCTACCTACCTTGTCAATGTTTTCGTCCCGCACCCTTGACCTCAAAGATTCTTGCTTTAAGCCTGTTGCGGCAGACATGCATTTGTAACTTAGAAGGTCTCCCTCAGAAAAACCCATATAACTTTCTCCTACATATTTAAACCAGTGCCTTCTACGGTCGTTGTAGGCATTCTTCTTAGGTTGATAAAAATTAGTGTTCTTCATAATGCCCAACTCCGATCCTGTACGTCACTTAAAATGTCGCGTTTTCTAATAGACGAACCTGCATCTGCTAAATCTTTCTGCGCCTTCAACTTGTCGCCACGCTCCCACGTTCTAATGCAAGCCTGCCAGTCACTCACAGCAACTCCTTTGTTAGTCTTCCATCCCCTTGTAGAGTAAAAATCAACAAAATACTGACCATCGATACCGTTTGCCCTATCGTTGCAATACTGCTGAACCTCTTCAGCCGTGGGTCGCTTACTCACCACTGTAGTATTATTTGTATTATTAGGTTGTATTATTAACCTAGAACTTTCGTTCGGGGGGGTACTGAAGTTTTCTTCTATAGGGTCGTGAACATTCGTTCTAGGGGTACTGAACATTTCTTCACCACCTACCGAAGCAGGCACACAACGAATATAGCGCCTCTCAACCTGCTTAGTCCCGTCACGGTACTTTAGTTGCGTCTGAATGTAACCGCAGTCGGTAAGCTGCTTAATCCACTTGGTTATCGACCTGGTTGAGCAATCATACTGTTCAGCAAAGTATTCGTTAAAAGCCCAGCAGTAACCTTTCTCGTTGCACAGAGCTGTAATCTCGCCGTAAAGCAGCCTTGCCATCGGGGTTACCCTTTTATCGTACCTGACGCTTGCAGGAATGATTGCGTAGTATGACTTTTTATTTTCCATATTTTTCACCATACAAAATAAATTCGCTTAAAGGAACCTGTAAGCCTTTACTAATCTTTATTAAAGTCTTAACGCTAGGGTTACTTTTGCTGCCTTTGAGGAACGACAACTGCTGTGGCAACATGCCGCATAAACTAGCAATCTCCGCATTGTTTAAGTTATGTATCCCGCCTGCCACTCTTAGGGCTTGCTTTAAATTGAATTCCACTGTATTTCCTTTCTGTTTGAGTGATTAAACACTATACATACCATAAACACATAGGGCAACTATATAAATGTAGATAACGATTTAAATTAGGTGTTGCGCATCTAGAAATTATAACGTACAGTTCAATAACTAACTGAAACCGAGGAATCAAAATGCACAACTTTACCGTGTCTGACCTAATGGACTTCAACACATTCTATGCTCGCATGGGTGAGCTAGACTTTTACGAAAACTCTCCAGCCAAAGACAACATGCCAGATAGCTACTATTTGGCGTATGGGGCTTTGTATTCTGAATCTGAAAGGCAATCACACTTAACTGAAATTGAGGAACTATAATGAGCGAAAATAAAGAGTGGATAACTGTTCAGGCCGCATTGAAAGCGCCGTTTAACCCAAGGGCTTTGAGTTGGAGAAAGCAGGGCGGAATTGATTTGGCATACCTCAACGCAAGGGATGTTATGAAACGTCTTGATGACGTTGTAGGTATAGAAAACTGGCAGGACCGTTACGAGGAATGCAGTGGCAGGGTGATTTGTTACATATCTATTCGGGTTGATGGTGAGTGGATAACTAAAGCTGATGGCTCTGGCGACACTAAGATAGAAGGCGACAAGGGTGGTATATCTGGTGCCTTTAAGAGGTCTGCAGTCCGATGGGGAATTGGCCGATACCTGTACTACTTAAAGCCTGGTGCATCTGCCAATAACTTGCCAGCTTGGGCGGTTCCAAGTGAATAAGTATGTGGCCGAATCAGGCCACTGGTACGATCAGGACGGAAACCCAGCATATACGATTGTTGGCGCCAACGGATCTGAGCGCAACACTACGCTCCGTGATGCTCGCAAATTAAACCTTGTCCCATCAGTTACTACTATACTTGGAATAGCTGCAAAGCCAGCGCTAGAAAACTGGAAGGTAGACCAGGCAATATTAGCAGCCACAACTCTTGAGCAGCATAACAGCGAGACACTTGATGAATTCAGGTCAAGAATAAAATGGAAATCAAAGCAAGAGGGAAAGAAGGCCGCTGAGCGTGGCACTCAAATACACGCACAGATTGAAAAGGGCTTTAAAGGCAGAAGCAACAATGATGCATACTGCGCAGTTCGTGATTACTTGGAGATGATGTTTCCCGGCGAGACTTGGGTTGCTGAGGAGTCGTTCACAAGCCCTTTAGGATTTGGCGGTAAGATGGACCTGAGAAGCAAGGCAGGAGTGTTTGTAGATTTTAAGACCAAAGACGGTCTTACAAAAGATTCTGACGGGTCTAAGTTGGTGTATGATGAGCATGGTATGCAGTTGTCTGCCTATGCTGCTGGTGTAAACTTTCTTAACCCGGAAAGAATGTCGGTGTTTATTGACCGAAAAGACCCAACTATAGTGTGTGGCTATGTTTGGCCAGAAGAATCACATAAACGACATCTTGAGATGTTTAAACAATTGCTTTCATATTGGAAGCTAGTAAAAAAATACAATCCTAATGAGGAAGAAAAATGAGCGTATCAGTAACAGGAAAATTAAACCGAGCAGCTAACCAATTTCAAGCCGGCGATAGCACGGGTTATGGCGTCAGATTAGGCGTTAAGTTTTACAACCGAGAAACCAAGTCCCAGGAGTACACTAATTACGAAGCTGTAATATTTGCCAGGCCAGGCAACCAAGCAGAATTTTATGCTGGCGCGCTAGTTGAGGGAGCTGTAATTGAGATCAGCGGTTCTGGCTGTCAGATTAAGACTTTTCAGGGGAAAAATGGACCGATAAACTCTATTGCAATACTTGACGCAAAGCTTGGGTATGTTGGAGTAAGCCAACAGCCAGCAGCAGCTCCACAAGCCGCTCTTCCTACAATTGAAGAATTTGACGCCGACATCCCGTTTTAGCGTTAATTAACTACCAAGCGTCCTCGCGCTTAGTGACAGGGTTGGCCCACCTGTGGTAGAAACGGGCCGCTTATATCATATGTGGTATACAAGTCATGATAATTCATGATTTCCGCTCACAGGTGATATCAATTAAAATCGCACCCCATTCAAGTAAGGGGTGTAACGTGATTTGGTATGGTATTACAGTGGTGCTGCTTGGGTTGGCAGCGATAGCAAAAGAAGACCTAAAGAAAGACTCCTAGCGGGGTCTTTTTTTTGCCCTAATTTCGGGTTGTGGTATAATCGGGGTATGAAGAAAAAAGATAGCAAACTTACAAACGCAGGCGTCAGTGCTTACAATAAGCCAAAGCGCACTCCCGGTCACAAGACCAAAAGCCACGTTGTCGTAGCAAAAGAGAATGGGAAGACAAAAACCATTCGATTTGGGCAGCAGGGCGTGTCTGGATCACCCAAGAAAAAAGGCGAATCAGAAGCATCTGCAGCAAGACGCAAGTCATTTAAGGCCCGGCACAGTAGCAACATAGAAAAAGGCAAGATGTCAGCAGCTTACTGGTCAAATAAAACCAAATGGTAGGAGCAGGTTATGCCCAAGGTCGGTAAAAAGCATTATCCGTACACCAAAGAAGGACAAGCTGCCGCTAAAAAGGCTGCAAAGAAGTCAGGCAAAAAAGTAACCAAGAAAAAGAAATACTAATAACACCATGACACTGGCGTGGTATCTCTAATATCTAGATGCACAAACGACTTGTGAACACCGATGCCGCTAAACCCTAAAGCATATGCGTGACGCTGTATTTCATAGCGCTGAGAGCCGTTTAGAGCCCTTATATCCGCAGCTATACCTTTGGTATGACTTCCTCCTCCATTTGCCTTAGATCGCTCTAGGGAGTGGTTTAGCGACCTGTAACCGCTGGTAACCACAAAAGGAAACCCGCAAACGTGACGCAGGTGGTCTAGCTTGTACAAAAACTCCATATCCATCTCATTCTCGCCAGTCTCCTGGCAGTCAAAGTCAGACAGCTTAAAATACTTTAAAGGCTTCTTGTCAGTCATCAAAAAGTCCCGCCCCACACTCGGAATTTGTCAAAGTCACCAGATAACATCTTTTTCCTGATAATCTCTTTTCGAGCATCGTTATCATCCAGGGCAACACCGGCCTCTTTCATCCATTCTGTCACCATAAACATAGGTATCCTTCCTACAAGCCTGTTTTCGCCTGTAACGCCAGCTCCTGCGTCTCTAATGACCTTGTTCTGCTCTAGTATCGGATTTACGTCATATTGTCGCTGAATTGTAAATTTGTCACTGTCGTTGTGATAGTGAACCTTTTCTTTAAACTTATCGTCCATCGTAACCTCCATTGCTAATACTTGGTATACATAAAAAAGGAGGGCCGAAGCCCCCCTTAATTCTAACCTATCTAGCAATTATCAGCTAGTAGTCAGATCAGCTACGATACCACTTGCAGCTTCGTTCTTAGACACAAGAGTCAGCTCGGTAAGGATCTGACGCATGGTAGAGTCGCCAGTCTTAGCCAGTGCAACGCTCTTAGTCGGACGCAGTACGCCAGCGCAGAACATATCGTTCTGAAGGATGTAAACGTCACGCGAACGGTTCTCACGGCTAGGAACAAACTCTACAGTACCCCAAGGAGTAACGTAAACGTCCAAAGACTTAACAACTTTAGCATCGCCTGCCTGAACAGTAGAGCGCTGGTTGTTGTTTCCGTTAAAGCCAAGTGCCTTGTTCATCTGGAAAGGAGACAGGTAAACACGATCAGGATCGCCACCATTAGTCCAGATTTGCTCCATTACAGAATCAAACTTAGCCTGGTCAAATGCTCGCTGAGTACCGTCAGTACGCTTGTTAGTACCATCGCCAGCCGGAGCTGAGCCACCAGTGCCTTTGGATTCGTTAGATTTGATCCAAGAGCCAAGACCAGCTAGTTTACGAGCAACAGTAGCGGAGCCAGCAACGCGCTCTTGGTTCTCAAACAAAGCTTTCTCGATGTCTAGCTTCTGCTGACGAGCTTCTTTAAGCATTTGGTAAGCCATTTCTTGCTTACGTCCTGCCTTCAGTACGCCTTCTTCAGTATCAGCGATAACAACAGCGTTCTTAAAGATCTGAGTGTAGTTGCCCAGGCGAGTGGTAGCGGTAACTGCATCAGCAGTAGTATCGCCGCCTTCAATGTGAGCGTTTACAGCAGAGTTGCGCAACGAGTCGGTCTGCCATTCGTGCAGAGTGTTAGTTGCCTTTACTTTCTTACAAGCAGTGTAAAACGGGGTGTCATCAGGGGTAACTGAGTAGATAATATCGCTCAGGTCTTCGCGGATGCCCTTGGCATCATAAGTGTCAAAAGTGTTAGTAGGCTGTGCCATTTTAAAATTCCTTAATCAATTAATAAAGCTATGGCGTCCTCAACGGAGCCAGTGCGGGATAAAGTTTGCTTTGCCTTTTTGCGCTTAGCATTATTACTTCCGGTTTGCTTCGATCCAGACTTAACGGGGCGCTTTCTGCGCTTTGCCGGGTCAGCTTTCTCTTCAGCAGCCTTCTTGCCTTTCAATAGCTCCTGGTACTTAATTGCATCACTTAAAACCCGAATGGCTCTGTGATCCATAACCTGAGATATCTCATCGGCAGCGTATCCATAAACAGATTCACCAACGGTAACCAATTGCTCTCGCAATGCTTGAGCCTTTTCTTGGTCCGCAAACTCTGGCATAACCTTTTGTAGATTAGCCAATTCATGCTGCAAGTAAGCCTTCTGTGCCGCCTGAGTCGCTTCAGTTTGTTGTTGATTAACAGCTTCCATCTGTTGCATTTGATTCTGATAAGAACCTAAAGCTTCGTCATATTTCAGTTTTGCATCCATATAACCGATTGGATCTGCTTCAAACAACTCCCTGCTGGGCTCAATTGGCGCAGTAGCTAACTGCCCGTTCTTTGCCTGTTCGTATACTTGTGCAATTTGCTGTCGCTCATGCAATAGGGCGCTATAGACCTGCTCAGCCATCTTCTTGGCTTCAGAGGCTTCCTGCATTCCCTTTTGGATGTACTTTTGCCCACTGTATCCTTGCTTCAATTCATCAAGGGTTACAACTGTATTCTTGCCATCAACTTTGACGGTGAATGTCTGTTGCTCTTGTTGGTCTTCAGCTTCTTCAGTGTCCTCGTCATCCTCATCGGACGGTCCTTCTTCCTCATCTGATTCTTCTGACTCTTCACCGTCATCTTCATCAGGTTGCTCATCTTCAACATCCTCCGACTCTTCCTCCTCCTCATCTGGGGTAGCAGGTTCAAGCTCAGACTCAACTTCTGTCTCTTCCTGAATTGCCTCCGATTCGGTGTTGGCCTCCTCTTCTGGTTGTATCATTGATGCAATGGCTCCCTCAATAGAGCCGTCTGTACTGCCTAAAGTTTCAGTCGTTTCCACGGTCCTGTTTCCTTCTGCTTTTTGTCGTAGATCGCTTCGTCTGTAAATACAGTGTTGAATTGATCTTCAATCAAATTAAGCGCCCTGATTATATCATGGGCGCCTTTAATAGTCTCTATTTGAGACTGGCTGTTCAGGAAGACAGCGGACTGCCTGTCCCGAATAATTTGCAAGATTTCCTGAAAGGTTTCATCTCGACTTAAATTTCTGGCTCGTGCAGCCTTATCTTTTATATTCAAAATCTACCGCCGGTTACAGCTTGAACCGGAGTGCTGTCTGGGTATCTAGGCGCAGCTTGCTCAGCCTTAATTCTTGCAGTATCTACTGCTGTGCCGTACTTGCCCAGTATCTCAGCCGCATCGACCAATAAGTCCTGGTCCATCTGGTCGCGCTCTCGGTCATCATTGGCAATAGCTTTCTGCGCGTCAATCTGCAGCTTAGCCATATCAGTGGTTGCTTTGGACTGGGCCTTAATCTGCTCAGCCTGGACATATGCTTCTGGCTGCGTAAGTTGCTTCTGACCTTGTTGCTGTTGTTGCTGCTGCTGTTGAATCTGCTGCTCAATCTGCATATCCATAGGCATAAAGTATCGCTCGGCGTTGGTAAGACCATTAATGGCCAGCATATCGGCCAAAGTGTTTCTTATTTGCGTCATTCCGACCAAACCGTTTCCTATACCATACGTTTGGAATACCTGCATTTGCACTTGCAGTGCCTGCTGTAAAGCGGCCATTTTTTCGCCATCTTGGCCAGTTCCAAGCCCGACATTGATTCTAACGTCCATAGCCTTGTCCCACGACCGGGGATCTATAGGCTCATACTGCCCACCCGTAACGCGCATAATTGTGGCTTCGTCACAGTTCTCAACAACAAGTTTAAGCATCAATCTGAACAACTGAGTCATTCCGCCTTCAGCAAGGTTTCTGGCCATGATCTCAATTTGATCATCTCCACCCTGCCTAGCAGCCATAATAGCTGTTGCTGTGCTTGCCTGGAGTACGTCCGGGTCTAGACCCATACTGGCCTTTGATATTCCGACCTTGTTTTGAATCTCTTGATCGTAATATTGAATAGCAGTTAAGGTTTGCCCGGCGACAAAAGGAACTGACTGTGGAGTAATCGCGCCAGCTTGCTTGGTACGGATGATCCCGCCAATCTCGTTATTTAGCAGGTCGTCAATGTTAACCTGGCCATCAATAATTTCTGTACGAGGATTGTTAGTGAGAGCAATGTTATCAAGTACGCCTCGAAGCAATGCCGTGGCACTGTCCTGGTCGTTAAGTATTAAGTCTGCAACAGAGTTGCCATAGAATGTATGTGGCTCAGGATCGACCTCAAATACTGCAAATGGCAGGTGGCCCCAAAGCTCCATATCTAACAGGTGGTAATTATCTCCACCCATAGTCAGCTTGTACATTTGGGGAATGCCAGTACCGTCAACGTCCATCTTAATATAGCACTCGGTAATCATAACCAGGCGCATACTAGGATCAGCGTCATCGTTGTCGTTGTAGTCGTCCATGTAACCTGTGCGCTCAAACTCTTCCATATCAGAGAAGGTAGAAGATTGCGAAGAATCTCCAAGCTCTGCTACTTCATCAAAGTCAAAGCCCATCTCAACCAGGTCGCCAACGCGCATTTCTGTTCTGTGGCATACAGCGTAAGCGTCTTCCAGCGATTTAGCATTTGAATCAACAAAAAACTCTTCTGGCGGGACGCTTTCAAGTTTGAGGCTGCCCATCTTCTTCGTGCGCATAATCTTTAAGTCGTGCCGTGGAGACTCAACCTCAAGCCCCATCTGGTCCAACTCAATCTCAATGCGCGTAGTATGCTCTATAACTTCAACACCCTCGTCATTTACAATAGCAGTAAATTCCATATCGTTAAGGTTATCAAAGGTGTAAGTCTCTGCTTCTTCTGAAGTATCCCAGTAAGACTTAATAATACCGTTCTTCTTCAGTAGGGCATCGTGTATGGCGTCATACAGCACTCTGTAGCCATTTAACTCGTTAAACTTGTAGTTGACGTACTTGGTAGCTTGCTCGGCAAATGGGACATCCTGGGGCTTCTCAGGGATATACTCGACAGCCCGGTCAGTTTGCAGGAACACTCTCATCAGGCTGGGCTTAATAGCTCGAATTGCATCACGCACTTTTGTAGATACAACGCTGGACCGGCCCTCTTCTTGGCCAATGTCTACGTTACCCTCGTAATAGCGTTGCGACTTCAGTCGGCTAAAAGCAATCTCAGACTCTACAAAATCAACACAGTCCTCAATAGCGCTTCGAGCAATGTTCTGGATCTCATCTTTCTCTAAAGGCTTTAATTCCACGTTAAATTCTCTCCTGTCCGAATTGAGCGCCTTGTTGCGCACCTACTACCCCTGCACCTCGCGCAAACCCAGCAGCCAGAGTTTCCGCTCTTTTGATGAGCTTTGCAAGTACGGTTTTGTCAGTCAACGCTTGAGCTACTAATTCAGGGTTTTCAGAATATAAAATCCGCCCCACCTCTGCCATTTGCTGCTGACTTAATCCTTGAGCCGAAGGAATGCTTGCAGATACAAGCTTAATAATGGCCATCGGATCGCCCTGAGTTGCCCTAAGCATGTCTTCCGCAGAATTACCGCTACCGCGCAACTCCTGCTCTCTTACCAATCCCGCCGTCGGTGACCCGGAAGTAGGTTGGATAAACTTGTCCATTTCTGAAGCTTCAGCAGCTCTACCAACTCTAGCTAGAACATCAGGAGCCTGGCCCTCTGGCAATAAAACTCGAAGTGCAGCTCCAACTTGAACGTCTTCTTTAGCCAAGTCTCGAAGAAGAACTCCAGATCGCCTTGCTCTATTTCTTAGCGCATCCATTGATCCCGCCCTAAATGCCGACAAAGCCTCTCCTTTTAAAGACGCCATAACAATTTCTAGCTCATCAACATTCATGGTTAAAGCTTTTTTGCGCCCTTCATCAAACGCCTTGTTCGCATCCATCATCTGGCTGTATTTTTGCCGTACCGCAGCCAAGTCAGGAGATTCTAAATTAATTGCTTGCCGCAAAGGAGCCTCAGTACCACTAAGCGCCTCTCCAACAGAACCTTCACCAGCTCGGAACCTGGCACTAGCCTCTTCTCCAATGTTCCTGCGAAGTATCTCAGCGTCCTCTAAATTAGGCTTTCTGACAAAAACAATAGCGCCATTCGGCTCTTCTTTAAACAGAGGCACTAAGTTTCTAATCCTATAAAGCTCATCTAGCTTTGATTTTGCAGTAGGAACGCTTTGAATAATGTTAAGCATTTGAGCCTCTACCTCTGGACTCACAGATGGAGAAGATGCAAAAATCTCATCATATGCGCCGCCTTGCTCTTTTTTAAGCTCATCTTCCTGCAGTCTGCGAGCCCTCAAAACATTGGGGTCACCCACTTCTGGAGCTAACGCGCCTCTTAAAGATTCAGTTGCCTCCGACCCGGTTGATGCTCGCCTGGCGCTACTAGCAGCTAAAATTTCAGCCCTAGTTAAACCGCCCTCTTGCACCATTGACTTAATCGCAAGTCCAAGCGTCTTGTTGTCTGCCATGACTCGACCGGAAGCAACATCTGCAATAATCTCATCAATTGACTTGCCTGTACCTTCCGCAAGCCTACGCAGCTCAGCTTGCACAGCAGTATCCGCACCGCCCATATTTTTTCGGACAAAATTGATAAGTTTAGAGCCAAGCTTGCCAGCCTTCCCCAATGCAACCTCGGTTCCGGCACCAACAACAGTTCCAACGGTAGTTCCAAGACCAACGTCCTTAGCTCCTGTCGCAAAATCATCTGCCTCAGAATATCCGACAGAGCTTGCTAAAGCCTCTCCTGCGCTTCTAGGAATAATGGTTCTAAGGTTTTGACCAGCGGCCACTCTAGAACCAGGAATAGGCGCTAAAGCCATTACGATAGATGGCAAGAATGCTCCAGCTAATTCAGCAGACAACGCAGCCCTTGGATTTTGCTCAGCATAGTCGGATAGCTTGCGTCTTAGCTGATCTCTCACTTCAGTGTACTTACCGCCACCCATTGATTCAGGAACAACAGAGCGAACCGCAGCTTCAATCTCGTCTGCAAATCCAAAAGTTGCCCCTTGAGCAAAGGTTCTTCCAAACTGGCTTTCAGCCGGAACTTGCTCTTGAGCTGTAGGTGCAGCAGTAACCCCTTGAGATTGCCTAGCGGCTCGAATTGCATCTAAAGCTTGACTCATAACAAACCCTCACCTTTCATTATTGATTCGCGCTCTTCTAAGTTAAAGGTTTCCCACTCAGCTTTTGTAAGGTCAGGAATAATTTTTTGGAGCTTGCTAAAAGATTTGTCAGCCGCATCGTGGCGCTTCCTATTATCGATCTTGTAGTCAGCGTATGCCTTTAATCCAGATCCGCCAAGGAGCATCTGTACTTCAGGCATCAATGCGTTGCGCAGCTTGGTTTGAGCAGCTATTTTGTCTTGAATATACTTTACTAAAGCATCACCTGTTAGGTTTTGATCAAAGCCAGTAGATAATGCAAGCCGAAGCTCTGTAGCACTTAGCGCTCCAAAAGTAGCGGAATTGATAATATCAATACCCATTTTATTGGCAATTTGACGCAACTCGGTAGTTGCAGCATCTGTAGATGGAATAAATTTTGTAAGAAATCCAGTTTTTGCACCCTCATCGACTAAATCTCCAATACGCCTAAAGTCTTGTATTTGACGGTCAATAAGATTGAATTGATCAAATATTTCTTCGCCTTTCTTTAAGCCTTGGGTAAGATCAGAGGTTGCTCGCGTTTGAGCAAGAAGAGCAGCGTTCTTTTCTGCTTCAGTTGGGCCAAAGGCGCCAGGTATATCAACCCTTTCAATGGTTTGACTGTTAGGGTTCATCCGAACAGTGAACATCTGACCTGATCCTTGGTCTGTCTGCACTCCACCAACTGTTTTTGACATATAACCACCAGACTGAGCCGTAGCCAATCCTTTTAAGACTTCTGCAGCCATTGTGGGGTTTGACTCAACCAGGTCGGCTAAATCATCGCGCCCCTGCGCCCGAAGATACTCAACAGTTTTGTTAGCTTGCTTAGTGGCCGATCTTACAGCCAACATGTCACTAGCGCGTTTCTGAAGAGCCGGATTCGGATTTAATGTCATCGAGTCAAACGCAGCAGACAAACCAGCAAGGGTTGTAGGGTCTTTTAAAGAAGTCCCGAGGCGAGACAAAAAGCCCGGAGGCTTTGGTGCTTCGGGCGCTCTTTGGGGCTGCTGGCTTGCAGGGATTAAAGGAGACATCTGTGGTTGCGACATTACATCCTGTCCTGCTCGCCCCATAGCGTTAGCGTTGCTGAGTATTCCCGGAACATCTTGAGAGGTTACAGGCATAGGGGAGGACCGCTGAAGCATCGCCTCATCAGCACGCTTTTGTCTTTCTCTGTCAATTAAGCTATCAAGTATTCCAGCCATCAAACAACCCTCACATTCTGCCCATTTGCTGGGCTCTTTTAATCAGTTCCATCAAGCCCACATTGTCAGCCGCGCCACTCAAAGCTTGTGTTCTATTGCCTTGCATGGGCGTGTAGCCCATAGGCCTTGCTTGAGGTAGAGGCGGAGCGTCAAATTGCATCATAGGCGTATCTGCCATGCTTGATGCAAGCTTGCCCATATCTAGAGACATTCCACCAGCAGCCCCTTTTGAGGCTTCTATAAATGCTGGATGAAGGTCAGGGGAGCTTCCGATATCTGCAATAGTAGAAGCGACATTATCAACACCTGCTCCGGGGGCTAGACCCATCAGATCCCCCCCAGGAGCTTGAAAGTTTTCAATAGTTGCCTTGATGTTATCAATTCCGCCTGGAGCAGCAGTCATGCCCATCAGTTCAGACGGGTCATACATTTTTGCGCTTTCAGCAATCTTGCGCATCATTTCTTCTTTGTCGTATTCTGCACCAAACATCTTATAAGCCTCTGTACAATTCTTGATAGTTTACAGCCAAGTAGCCAGACGGCGTCTTAACAGTCAGCGAAGGATCAAATGCCTCTACTTCTTGAGCAATTGCGCCCAGAGTCATGTTGTTGCTTAGACCCTTCTCTTTGGCGTCCTCAGTCCATTCCCAGGTATATAGACCTAGACCATTAGGAAGCTCGCCAACGCGCTCTATGTTCGTTTTAAGGCGCATGTCAGACGTAGGCATTGATGCAGCTGTTTGAGCGGCCAGAGACAGGTAATCAAACAACCCTGGATTTTTGGTCGTAGTTTGCGACTGGGGAATAGTAGAAGCACCTAGAGCTTGAGACACATAACCGATGGTGTCTGCTGGGGCGCCAGTGTAGCCAGCGAACTGCTCTTTAGCCGCGTCAATCAACTGCTGCTGCATTAGCTGCTCAACATTGCCTTGGTTCATAAGGTCTTGGTTGACCTGACGGCCCATGCCAAATCCTAAGTTGCCAATGTTGGCAAATTGACTGGCTGCTTGAAGACCTCTGTTAGCTTGCTGCTGCCCTGCACCTTGATTAGCTAGGTCAGCTTGCATGCGTCCAGAAATGTCCTGCTGAGCCATGTTCTGAGCGTTCTGAAAGCCTGCCTGACGCAATCCGCCAACTGTAGAGCCAAGACGATCATAAAAGTTTCTGTTTGTCTCAGCTTCGGCAATGCCATGACGAGATCCGCCAAAAGCACCAGCCTGCCCCATTTTGGCGCCACTTAGCATCTGCTGCTGCTGACGCGCTCGCTCCATATCAGAGACAGTTTGCCCAACAACTTGGTTCTCATATGGGTTTGTGTAAGCGCTTAGATCAGTGCCGGCAAGCTGCCCTGCCTGAACCTGCATTGGCTGATACATCCCTGCCGCTGCTGTGCCTGCCATGCCGCCTTGAATTCCCTGCATAGCCATTTGATTGATGTTTCCGCCTTGATTAGCTCCAGCCATCTTAGTATCTCCCAATTCTCATTGCGTAACCAGAAGGCCCAGGCATGCTGCTGCCCGGAACCCGCTTGCCAAACAAAGCGTCATATTTAGCCTGCTGTGCTGGGTCTCTTGCTGCAAGCTCTTGTTGCGCTTGCTCAAAGATAGGAAATGCAGAGTAACCCTGAACACCACCAAAATCTTGCGCCTGACCTAGAGACTGCATAGGAGCGCCGCCGCTACCTAAACCAAATGCTTCAGCCGCATCAATTTGATTCTGAAAGCCAGCCATCTGAGTTGGATTAAAAGCTGCTAAGTCTGGCCCCATATATGGTTGATAGCCAATCTGCTGAGCTGCTTCAGCCCTTGCTAGGTTTCGTATCGTAGGCGCTTTTGCCCACTCAGGTATTTTTGCTTCGCTTGTTTGGCTTCCGCCTTTTCCACCACTCATCTTATAGCTCCTTAGCTAATGTGGTGAACGACTCAGTCCACCCTTCGTTTTTTAAGACTCTAGACCAACCTTTACGGCCAGCTATGGACATTCCGTCACATCCTTGAGCCTTTGCAAATTGTGCTGCTGAATCATTCATATCTACTATCTGATCCATCTCTCCTCCAGCCAAGAAAACATGGAATATCTTCTTTTTTGGAAAGACGATTATTTCTGTAACGGCGCAGCCTCTTTCGGCAGGCCAGAACTGATATCGCAACCGATGTATTCCCTCAACAATGTCGTCAAAATCGTGTGTGCCGCCTGAGTATTCAAGGGCAGATTCGATCCATTCACGGCATCGAGACAGCTCATCATCTATATTCATTCAAACACCTTTTATAATGCCTGATTATACCACTTATTGCCTTGATCTGGTGATACTAATGCGAACAGCTTCCGATGCAGGCGCAAATGACGTTGCAGCAGCCGCATCTAGCCATAAATCAGTGTCATCAGTAGCCCAGTATAAGTTTATGTAATCGCCAGCAGAGAGGCTTACCTGGTCTGTAATAGCCAGCAGAGAATAAGCGTTGTTATTGTGTAAAGTTAAACGCTCAGAGTGATTTACGGCAACACCGTTTACCGCAAGCCAATAGTACATAGTTTTGCTGGCGGCGCTGCTGCTTTTTATTTGAACATGTCCTGTAATTGAATACACGCCCGCTTCAGCAAAATCTATCTTAGTGCTATCGTTGACGTCTAGGCTTAACCCACCATTCGCAGAGGAAATGTTAAAAGGAATTTTGTAGCCAGTGTTTGCGGCAGCAGCAGTTAAAGTCACAGAAGATGCAAACTCTCCATATCCGTCAGCAAGAACGATTTGACGCCACTGACCATCTTTAGAAACGACTGGATACCCGGTGCGGTCCCATAAAATAACACCATCCTCCTGAGCTGTATCGCCAGCAACATAAAAAGCCAGCTTAGACTTAGTCCGAACCAAAAAGTCGTTTAGCCTTTCAGACCAGCGCCTGTATTCAGTTCTACCTGCAGACGGTGGCCTTTCAGCTAAGCTCATCGGCTACCTCCGGCAACAGCATTTATGCGCATTGCTCCAGCCTTCCAATCAGTAAGCTCTACGCCGGTCATCCGCATTCTAATTTGACGACCTTGAAATCTTACACCGGTTGGATTTAGCATTGTGTAAGGACCATAAGAGTATTCTGTGCCCGTAGGATAGAACCTAGTCTTAAAGGTCAAAGTAACATCTCCCAAATTACTTTCATCTGGAATTACTTCATTGACCTTCATAATGTCCTCCCCGTTACCAATAGATACAGGACCGCTTTCAACAAAAGGCAGGGTCTGATCATGGGCATAGTTGAACTCTTGATTGTACACCTTCCCGTCTGGAGCAAACCAAATTGGGTTAGTAAACACACCAATATCCACACAAGAGGTACGAGCCATTTGGCCAATGTTCCAGTGATTCTCTTTGTAGTCATAGATAACGTAGCGATCATTTTCGTTTGACGACCCGCTTGGGTAGAACCACCACAGCTCGTTGTACTGGCTGTTGTCTACACAGGTAACCTTAGATTGCTGGGATCTGTTAATGTCCTTAAAAACGTAATCATGTACGTCGCATGGCATTTCTACCGCTGCAGATCCGTTGTAGGCGAAAAACCCATTGAATCCCATCCAATAGGCGCCCTCATCTACTGCAACAGCGCAGTGTCTAGATAGAGCTCCACACGCAGTTCCTACACGCTCAAATCCGTATACAACAGGAGGACCGCTGTAGCTTGCAACGTGAGCGTCAGTGGTCGTAAGGATAAGGGTTCGGCCTCTGGTGTTTATTCCTAGCTGGATTGACCCTGAAGTTTGTAGCTCAATGTCGCCAGCTTGATTTAACGCGCTGGGAGTCCAGTCGGTGTTGTCTTCTCTGTCGCACCACGCAACCTTTCTGGGGTTATTGTCGGGAGCAAGAGCAAACAAGAACCTGTCTTCTGTAACCACTATAGACTTACAGCCTGTAGGGGCGTTAGCAATAACAGCAGCTTTATTAGAAGGATTTAACGTCCACTCATAAATCTTTCCATCCTTACTAGCGCAAGCGACCAGGTATTCTCCCCAGCTATCTATAGCCCAAGAAGTGGCCTCTAGACCAATTGAGTTGCTAGGGCGTGGCGTACCAAACAATCCCAAGCCAAAATAATAACCGCCAAAACCAATGTTCGCATCTGCATCTTCTGTGCCTGGAACATATCCAACTGGAGTAATATCTGTAGCCACCCCGGTCCCTGAAATATGCCAAAGTTTCTCGTATGTCCCTGCAGCTAAATTTGGATTTGCACTGTTATCTACCCACGCCAAAGATCCCCTCGCCGGATAGTTAACAGTTATTCCCACTGGAGACTCAGGAACAGTAATGTTCTCTCTTTGCTGCCACCCACCAATAGGCCGAACAGCATTATTCTCCCAGCGGATAAAGTTAGCATCACGCCAACGGTTAGCTGACTCCAAATCTGTGCCATGCCTATAAATTCCAGCAGGGATATCAAGACTTATTAAGGGCATTACTTACTTCCTCATGTTCATTATTTTACCAGCTCCGCGAACACCAAACGAGCTGCTGATAGCGATAAATAATAGGTATTGATACCATTCTGGCAGCCCTTCTAGCGCTTCAAATGCAGAAGATACCCTATCTATGACAGTTACATCGTTAGCTGCTATGGCGTATCCTACCATGAATATTGGGACGGATAATACGATAGTCCAGAACTCATCCTTCAAAGAATCCTTAGAGGCATCAGCCATCTTAGACTCCCAGTCAGCATCATTCTGTATGACAGACATCTTAGCCTGGTGCTTGGCCTGCTTCTCTTCAGCCTTGTTAGACAGATAGCTCTTAGCTAAACCTGCAACTGGCCCTATCAGTGCGCTAAATATACTCATACAAACATCTTATCAAAGAAAACAGATCCTAATATCAGAGGGTACATACCCCACAACATCATCTCTGCCTTGGCAAACCGCTTACTACCGTCATCAAGGCGCTTCTCAATGTTGCCGTATCTGACAGTACATTCTTTCTCGTGCCCTTCCAAACGAATCAATACCTCTTTAGCTGTTGCCATTATCTTTTCACCATAAATATAATTGCATAGATCATTACGGGTATTACTGCCGCTGCTATGCCGATTGAAGTAATAAATTGCGTCAATAAGGCTTTATTTTAAAGGGTTGGAAATGTAGTCCATACCACTCCAAAGGTCTTCGATTTCTCGTTCAATGTTTTTTATACTTTTAGAGAACCCGTCAACGCCTTCAGCAATTAACTTTGACTCAGTAACTTGAGCCTTCATTGTTTCTATGTCTTTATCTAGGTCAGTTACCTTGGTCTTTATATCCAGCAGACTAGATTGCTGGTCTTTTATCGTCACAAGGTTTACACCCAGCTCAGACAGTTTACCTTGCAGTTGACTTACATTGTTCGCTTGAAGCTCTTGCTCAACCAGCAGTATCTTCTCTTCCAGCGGTGCGATGTCAGGAATCTTCTGAGACTCTACTGCCTCTAGCCGTGAATACAAAGAGCTTGCTGTCCATACGCCACCACCAAGAGTAGTTGCGAGGCTTAATAAGATGGCGATGTAGACACCCTTAAACGATGTGCCGCCTATTGTTAACTCAGTCTCAGCAAGGCTCACGATTCACAGTCCTCGCCTGTCATAAAGCATTTGTATCCTGTATGTGTTGGGCCAGTAAGGTATAACTCAGACTCTGCGCCAGCCGCATAAATCTCTTCGGTACTTTTATAGAAATCCATGCCAAAGTTAGTACCATTGACGTATACCGCTGTGGCGTTATTTGTGCCTTCCCAAGCGACAGTTACTCTTTGGTTAGACGCGCTGTATGACAATGTGCTGTTGTTTGCATTTACATTGTTGTTCTCTGCACCAGTCTGTAGGAACGCTACTGCTTCTGAGTTAGCAGCAACACCCAAGAATGCACCAGCAGCATTAGCGTGCGTCTCTATGTCATCAATTGACTGGTTGTATGTATCTACTTGCTCTTGGTCTATTGTCAGAGCCTCTTGGTTCTGGGCTACATACTCTTGCACTTCTGCTTGGTCTTGTGGTGTCTCAGCAGCTTCGGCAATCTCTGCTACCTCTACCACTGCAATCATCTCGACAACAACCTCAGTGAACACTCCAACAGCTTCGTTCATTAGCTGTAGTTCATTCGCCGCTTGCTCTTCTAATAAGTCCTGAACAGAGCCATAGGCTTGGTAGGATTCCATACCTGCAAGAGCTTTGTTGTAAGCGACAAGCTGTTCACTGCTGATATGCGCGCTGCCCGACAATGACCCATTAGAAATCTGACCACCTTGCGGAGCATAAACAGTAGCCGCACCAGCGAGCCTAATACCACTGTCAATCTGGTTAACAATAGCCTGTGAAGCATTCAACAAGGTGTTTAACTCATCTGCTTGAGCGGCGGAACTTGCTACTAACAGACTCAACATCGCTGCTTTCATCTTGCTCTTCATCGTTACCTCCAATGTCTAGGATTTTGTTATACCATTCCTGAGTTTCGTTAAACTTTGGATTGGCGGGGCGGTTGCTAAAAGTTGCTGTCCTAATCATTCTTACTTCCCCATACTCAGGGATATAAAGCTCTGGCTGCATCTTCATCAGCAAGAACGCTCTCTTGCCTACTACCAGTCTGCCACGCTGTAACACGGGGCAAGGTGTACCAGATAGGAACATGCTGCGCCAAACTTCATTAGACTCACACATACGAGCAATAGCGGCTACTTTCATTCCTAAGTCGTTTAAGACTTTAGCGTCACGCCTACGGTTACACTCTGGGTCAGCGCGATAGTTGCCTTTGGTAATGCCTACAACACCTGTCTGGATGCTGCTGCCAGTTCCTTGAAGGCATGTCTCCACTCCGTTGGACATGTAGCTAGGGGCGATGGCTGAACCAACTGGCATGTCGGATGAGCTTCCTGCTCCGTTGTACGTGTTGCTAATGCTTTGGTCTGTACTGTTGTTGTTACTGCTTACAGTAGAATCAATAGTGTTAGTATTTAAAGAACCGTCTTGTTCGTTGGTACTGTCGGCCCATACTGCACCAGATAGAGCTAGGATTAGTATGAGCCTAAACATTACTCAGTCTCGTCTTCAATGACAACCTTAGCCATGTCTTGAGCTTCAATCACACTGTCAAAGTTAGAATCAAAGCTAACGTGATGACATAAATCACTGTTAACAAGGGCAGTCAGTTCGGTGCTATAGAAGCTA
>Ga0209557_1000444_pt1 | contig 24711 bp, 28 predicted proteins | sample SaaInlV_120m_DNA_4_FD_184672 | JGI IMG/M metagenome (GOLD analysis project Ga0209557, IMG submission 184672) | Marine microbial communities from expanding oxygen minimum zones in the Saanich Inlet - Saanich Inlet SI074_LV_10m_DNA (SPAdes) (version 2) | ecosystem: Environmental > Aquatic > Marine... | reverse complement strand
ATCATCAACAAAACCTTTAACCTTCTGCCGTACAGTCTTACCGGATACGGGATCGAAGTAAGTCTTGGCGGTCTGCTTACTAGTGTAAGGCTTTGCGTTCTTCGGAGGTGCGAGTTTAGGGTAGGCTGTGTAAACAGCAGATGATACAAACTCTGATACAGATTGGCGGGATGCTTCAGACGGCAGCGGTAACCCGTAGTTTACGTTGGGGTCGAGGTTAACTGGAAAGCCGTTGGCGATTGCAAAGTCAATAAGCTTGATCGCTTTCTCTTTTGCATTTGTCCCACTGAAGGGGGGATCATCAAACCTAAGTGTGTCGGATGTCGGTCTAGAAGAATATCGTTTCGATACAGATGGGTTGAAGCCTCGACTGCTACTATTATGTGATCCAATATTAGTTCTGGACTCGCCTTGAAGAGATACTCCAGCGGACTCAGCGTTAGCTTGTTCTTTAGTAAAGTCGATATCAGCACGACCAGAATAAGTTCTAATCTTTCTAGGAGTCTTTACACCGTAATCAAAAGGAGTCTCCGTAGCTGGAGGGGCTTCAGTATCCTCAATTTTAAGAACCGTAGTGTCTTCACTATTATTAAACGATATGTTCTGCTGGTTGCGGATGTTTTCAAAAGCAGTCTCCACGTCAAGTGGGCTAGCTTCGTTTAGAGACTGAATAAACGCCTCTGGAGTTACTTTCTGATCGGCGGGAGGAATACCAAAGGTAGTAGGGGCTTCCTCCAAAGCTCTGAGGTTTTGTTGTTCTTCCGATAGAGCCACACCTTCTTGCTCCAACTCCACTCGCCGTTGTGCGCGTTGGGAAACTTCAGCTTCCCTTTCTTCCGCCTTCTTAGGTAAGGTTGATTGGTCATCTAGTTTTGATATCTCTTGAGCGATCTCTTGAGTCCTTTTATCGTTCTGTTCCGATTTTACTTTCTGCTCAGTAATAGTTAAAGTATCGGGAACTTCAGGTTCAGGTGCAGAAGGTCTACGGCCCCTGACACGGGACATCATGATCTCACGAACTTGTCTCGCAGCAAGTGGGCTACCAGTTCCTTCAAGCTCAGAAGAAACTTGTTGAACGAACTCATTCTGCACACGGATACGCTGCTCTAGCTGATCCATCGGAGTCACTCCTAAGCGGCTCGCAGCGGCCTGAACAGCGGGAACACCGCCACCAAGAATACCACCAACTTGTGCGGCGTGCCACACCTGCTTCATTCTCTCAAGCATCGGCGTGTCTTGATTGAGAGCTACGTCTTCAACGAATGAGTTAACCAGTTGATCAACACCTTCTTCAAGACCTTCATCGACTGCATTCTTTACGACCTTCTTTCCGAGAGTAGTAGCCCCATACTTCTTGATGGAATCACCCACTACTTTTTTCATAGCGGCGGCGACGGTCTCGTCGGCGATCCCTGTCGTATTCCCCATTGCTTGGAAAAGCTTTTTAGACTCTCTAAAGGTCATGCCTTTAAGTAAGGCATCTTCAACACCGCCACGTCCCAACGCACTGAAACTAGATGTGATCACACCTGTGATTGCGCCAGAGGTAAGGGCGAAGCCTAATGCTCTGTCATGAGCTTCCTCTTCAGTAAGGTCAGGATCTTTACGTAGTTGGTTGTAAAGGGAACCATAACTCATCGCACCGCTTCGGGTTGCTGCTGGGACGAAGGTTCCAACTGTTACGCCAAACTTCTTAGCGACTTCACTGTTGTATAGTTCAAGGGCTTCTATGGTCTTGTCACGGTGTCCTTTTTCCAGTGACTTCTTGATGAGACCTTTAGCGAGAGCATTATCCGCCACTTTCTCAAGACCTTCAGAGGTAGCTCTAAGTACATTACTAGTAAGTGCTTTACCTAAACCCTTCGCGGTGAGCTGCGCCCCGCCTTTTGCAGCCAAGTAAGCTGCGCCACCAGCTCCAGCGGTGACCGTGGACAAGGCTGTCGTAGCAGCTACATCCACAATAAGGGGAGCGACGCTTTCGGCTACGTCTTGGAACAAACCGTATTGCTCACCAAAAATCTGTGCGACCTCACGGCGATCCGATTGTCTCTGACTCGCATCAGCAAGTCCGTCTTTAGCCCAGTCAGCTCCCATAACAGCAGGAGCAATGTAGAGGAGGCTGGCAACAGAATCCCATACAGAGTAGGCGATTCCTTTAACACTGTCGGTGAACTCATTGAAGTTCTCGTCCTTAGCAACAAACTCGTCGAATACATCTAAGTCGTCTCTTCCAGCCTGCCTTCCGGCTACGAGAGCTTTTGTCCACTCATCACCAACGGCAGATTCAGATAAGAGCTTACTGTAACTAGCAAAGTTTTGTTTAAGGACATCAACACGGTTCTTGGTAAAAAGTTCTTTTTGCTGCGCCGTAAGTTCAGGATGAGCGGCAAGAGTATTAACCATATCCTCTTCACGGGCAAATACTGCGGGATTCAGGACAGGGCCAAGAGCAGTGTTATAAAGGTTCTTCCCCGCTTCGGACGGGTCTTGGTGTAGTTTAAACGCCCCACGCTTGGCTCCTTCATTAATAACGTGCGATTCATAAGCATCACGAACGTCTTTAGTATTGTAATTGGCTCCTGAGGCGTTCAGCTTCTCAGTGATATACTCGACAGTGTTGTCAAAAGATTCATGGCTGGCTAAGAATATCCTTTGTTTTTCGGCGTTGCTCTCCTCTGATTCAACACCAGCAAATGTCAATAGATCGCTAACTCCACGAGTAATAGTGGCCCCTACAGAATCAAAAGCACTGCGGTCCTTTCTGGCGAGTTGGCGTGTGTGTCCAGTAACGTGTTCTGCAACAGAGGCGTCTTGTTGAGCTAACTGAGCGATACCTTCAGAGATCTCCGTGATCTTCTTGAATTTGTAAAGTTTAATATCAAGACCTGCGATAGGCGAAAGAAGCTTCTGAGCTACCAGACCGTCCTTAAATGACACACCACCAATCTTAGAAGCTTTGATCGCCTGAGTCACGGTCATGTTCTCCGCGGCGTCGCCGACTAATAGTTCGCGCTGGCCTTCTTCATTAGTGACGTAAGCTAGTGGGAGTTGGTTACTCTCCACCAAAGATCTTTTAACGTCGTTGTAACGGCGGTTAACAATTTCTTCAGATCTTTCTTTAAGACCAGCTACTTTATCTTGGAACGGCTTGACAGTCCCGCCAGCGGAGACGACTTCATTACCTGCTTTGTAATCAGTAAGGGTCTTCCAATCCTCTTCGTCGCTATTTATTGAAGAACGGACATACTCAAACTTCTCTTCAAACGACGGCTCTTTAGTAGCGGTGAGGGCTTGGACGCCCTCCTCATCAACTACGCCGAAATCAGCTAACTTAGAATTCAGTGATCCACTTATCTCTTCTTCGATATTAGGAGTGTAGGCTCCTTGATCGAGGTAACCCTCACGAACGTAATCCGAATATTGGACGTAGCTCTGAGGGTCAGCTTCAGCTAATTGATTCTCCTCTGACCAAACAGAAAAGGGTTTAAGTTCGGGCGGTTTTGGAGTCTCTGTGATTAGAGACTTATCGAAGTCGGTAAGGGAAGAATTCAAATCAGTCATAGCTGAAAAGGTTTGGATTGTAGTTTAAGTGGTGTTTAGGTATTAAAGATTGTATCTACTTTACTTGTCGTTTCAGGTTGGCCATATTGGCCAAAAAGCCTTTGCTGTTCTAAGACTTTCTCTAAAGTTTCTCTATAAAGATTTTTTGTATCATTTTCCGCCGCTTCTAAAACAAGAGCTTTATCTGGATTGCGACCGAATCTCCTCATCACGTCTATATAAGTCGCTGCTAGTTCTTGTTTATTAGCTTTTCCAATATCGAAACCTTCAGAGACTTGATTACTAATCTGTTTAATATCCCCCACTGTAGGTGCAGTCATGTTTGACCAGTCTGTCTGCGTGGATTTAACAGTCATACCCCGTAATGCAGACTCATACGATTTAAAAGTAGAGGATGCCCTACCTATAGCCGCAGATTCGGCTGCTGCTGCTGCCTTGTCGGCTGCTGCTTTTGTTTTTGCAGCTCCTGCACTCTTATACGTTTGGGCAAGGCTCACATAGTCCTGTTCTTCTGGATCTATTTCTTCTCCAGCAGCAGCTATTACAGCGTCAACAGCTCCCACCTGAGCTAGCTGAGACATACGACCAAACTTTCGGGACTCTGCTTCTTTTTCTTTACGGTCTTCTTTTTCTTGCCGAATACGATCTACGTTAATAGAGTTACCTGCAAAGTTAAACAGATTACCAATAAGAGGGTTATGCTGTGCAGACGGTAGATACTCCATCTGTAGGCCAATCAAATCCTTAGTCGCTGTGTAAGAATCTTTTTCAGGGTCAGACGTGATGCCCTCAATCCGACTCATCAAGTCAGGTAGCTTCTCCATGAAATCAAGCTGGGACTTAGCCTTCTGCCTAGACTGCATCAGATCAAACTTCAGCTTTTCGTTGGCAAGATCCTGCGCCTGCATAGACATAGCATGCGATTGCATCTTCATAGTATGCACCTGCATCGGCATGATGACTTCCTGACGATATTTCATCGCTTGGTCGAAACCTCTCTCCCCCATCAGCATTGGGAAATACTGCTGGCGGAGTGGTGCGATGTCTTGGTTGTAATTAATCATATAAACTATAAGCCTCTGGGACGTGGGCCTTTGGGTTATTTTATGTAGTCGCTCTTACGGTAAATACCTTCTCTACGATCTTCGATACCATTACCATTTGAATCCCTAAATTCCATAGTCTGATATTCACTGAATATCATTTCGTTACCATCTTTAGCATAATAAACAGGCCCTTGCTCTCTCTTTCCCACTTCATCAAGTGGAATCGCTTTGTCATGAAGGAACGTGCGAGGGAGGTTCTTGATGCGAGGGAGGTTCTTGAAAATCTGGGGGTCAACTTCTTTTCGTAGGTGAGGAGCTTTTTTTATTTGGTCTCCGTCCCGCTCCCGCGCCTCTATTTTAGGGGTTTTTCCCGATTTCTTAGGCTGCTCGATGGAGTCGTTCGATTTTGGCTCCTTCACCCCCATCGCGTCAAACATGTTTTTAGAACCTGACGCGATTTTGTTTTGCTTATTAGCTTCTTCAGCGGCTAACATTCGTGAATCCATCCTACTTTTTCGTAAAGCGCGTGTGTCGATAGAAGGCTCGTTCACACGGGCCAACTCACCTAATAAAGCCATTTTTTGCGCGGCAGGTCCGGTCAGGCGACGAGACGCACTGCGAAGCCTCCCACTAGCAGGGCTAATACGACGAGAGGGCTGGCGGAGGGCAGACCCACTCCCTGTCACGTAATTTGGGTCTTGCATGGCTGCTAATGCGTCAAGTCCGGTCCCGAACTCTTTTTGATATATGACGTTTTGGGCCGCTCCGGCTGCTGATGTTGGGTCTACTGCGGGTTGGTCGAACAGCCCTGCCCCTTTCTCTTTCTTAGGTTTCTTAAAAGAAAACGCAGAACCGCGCTCGCGGATGCTATTCTTTTCTAAGAACGTGTTAAACTGATCTTCAGATATACCAGCATCTATTGCTTTTTTGCGAGAACCTTTTAGGAGGTCGGAGGTCAAAGCCCCCCGCTTCGATAAGTCTTTAAGCTCGGAGGCAATACTTGTTTTTTTATCTATTTCAAGTTTTCTGTCACGAGCGGCTGACGCGTCAAAAGCTGCATCTAACTCAGCCATACCTTGATCATATGAATCAAGGGGTTTCTCGGGTTCCTCATATTGTTTAAGACGTGCTTTCCTCGCGGCGTCCTCTTCTTCACTTTTTTTCCTGCGCTCTTCAAAAGCCTTGGTTCTACCAGCCAAGATGCTACTTAACTTATCTCTTTGACCTTGAGAAGTTATGCGGGAACTGGTTAGTATATCCTTCGCTTCGGCATCTTTAGCCGCAGCATCTTTATAATATTTATCTTTTTCCGCCATGATTACCAAAGTTTTTTGCACGCCCAATAGCGTGCGGTTGTTTTGTCTTTTGCAGTTTTGCAGTTGTGTCTGGCTCTGAAGTTCGCCCGACGCTTAGGATTCTTATGTTTCGTGAAATCACTGTAGTCTCGGTGACCGTAACCAACTTTCTTGATCTTGTCGCCTTCTTTACCTAAAACGACAAACTTCTTCTTAGATCCTTTAGGGGCGCGTTTAGGCTTATTAAAGCCAGCGAACGTCTCACCGTGGTATTGGATACGGCCAGACGGGAGCCTCTTGAAACGTTTGTTCGCCACAGGCAGAAGATACAGGTTTTAGGGAAAAGTGTCAATCTTCGGGATTCTTGTATAAAAACTTTTCTCTATATACTTGAGTACTAATTGTATATGTTATAAATACCAAAGAGGTTACGAGAAAGTTTTTAACTGAGTAAACTGGTATCAGGATTATTAAGTGCGCCACTAAGAGTTTTAATTGTAACCTGTTTCCTGAACCCCGCACCCTTTTCGTCTTTCGGTGGGTCAACAGCCACGAGTCCTAAACGCTGGCGAGCGCAATCGAGAGCAAGGAACGCCGCATCAGCTAAGTCAGGACTACGACCGAACCGAGCTTTAAACTCCGGTTTCGATTCAATTTTCACTCTCAGCGTGCCTGTTCCCTTTGTCATATCGTAGTTTCTGGCGCACATTTCCTTAGCTAAATCCGCAGCTACCCCATATATCTGCTGTGTCCGAAGCAGTTCTTTGCCGACAAACCAAAGTTCTGACACTCTATTAGTATAGAGTTCTGCTCCGGTGAGCTGGCTGTTCATGCTGACTCGTTTGTCGGAAGCTTTCCCGCCAAAGGTAACGCGCATGAACGAACTCTCCCACTCACCAGCCAGAACGTCGCAGAAGGGCGCACCTGCTCCGGTCGAGTCGAGAGCCACATTGTTAGCAGAGATATTCCTACGTTTACAGTGATCGATAATTTGGTGGACAATCTGATATGTTCGGGGAACCGCTTTGTTTGTGGCATCGTCATTGAGGTGTATGGCTTCTCCTAACTTGCAGACGTATTGGCCGTTTCGAGCGTAGCCGACTTCTGCTGTATACATAATAGTCCTATCGCCACCATTAGTAAAAGCCGGATCGACTCCGGCAACGACAGTCGGCTTGTCCGCCCAATCGACCTCGCCCATCGCCCCGCCTTTGATAAGCTCTGCTTCTGAGTAGATTCCGGTTGTTTCGTCAGAGTCGAAGAAGACGGCGCGAACCATTCGCATGTATCCTCTGGACTCTGGACCCAATAACGCCCTGTCTTCTGCCAGCTTCTCAGCGGTCGGTAGCCAAGGAAACTTAACCTCTCCTAGCGTAATATTAGGACTGCGCTCCCCATCGAGTCGGAGGTAGTGTCCTTTCCATTTCGTGGTCCACCTGTCAGCGGTCTGCGTGTCTATGGACTCCCAGCCTTTCTTAGGCTCTGACCACACGCCGAAAGCGTCGAATCGGCTATTCGGGTTAGACATACCAATCATCTGGAAGAAGGGGTTCTTAGATAGGTTAGTCAGACCAGCCTGCAAGATACTTTCAGAAAGTTCTGAAAGTTCATCACCAATCATAATTACACGCTTCTGCTTTATACCAATAAACTTGCCTATTGCCTCGCGTGTTTTGGATTTCTCCGCCGCGATCAGAGATAATCCGGCCCGTTCGATAAGCGTGCCGTTCTCATCTACATAAGCGGCGTTTCCTATTGAGTCCCGTATCTTGATTGGCGCACCGTCGATCACCGATAGCAAGGACATAACTGAACCCCAAATCCTCTTTCGTGCTTCCCGTAAAGTGGTCGATGTCATCAAGACTAGTGTATCTCGTGGCTGGCAGAGCCATTGGACAATACCCCACGCGGCCATCGTGTGTGATTTACCGCTACTGGCTGAACCACCAATCGCTAGATACTTGTGTTTGATGGCTGACCTAATCATCTGCTCTGCCCAAGGATGGCGGACCATCATCTTCTCCGGCAGTTCTTCTCTATTCCATAGTTCATCGCATACTCTCCAAAAATAAAACTCTTTGGCCTTGTCGTTGGGGTGGTGAGCAAAGCCATACAATAAAGAGGTTAGTAGACTTGTCGGTGGGATTATCAGTCCCCCTACGTCCATCTGCTTAGATTGTGGGTCGATGCGCGGCTCTAGAACGCGCTTGCGCTTGTCTGCTTCTGAGGGCATAATTAAATCGATGTCTGAAAAACCTATTAGAGAGTGCGAGGCTGAAGCCTTGCGCCTTAACAAAGAAGGTTACAGTAATAGTGCGATTGGTCAACACATTGGGGTCCACCGAAATACAATACGTAAGTGGTTAAAGAAACACGGAGTCGCCGCTAAGATGAACGGTGATATAGTAGATGGTAAGGTTCTCGACAACTTGATCCACAACACAGACATCAAAGAGGAACATCTGAAATCAGATGCTGATAAGGACCAGCTTAAAGAGGATGTTGAAGAACACTTCAATGAGACGATGAGTTCAGCTATTGTGGAAGAAAGGTTCCGCGCATCCAAACAAGAGGACGTTACCCTCAACGAAATCGCGGAGGCGCAGAACTCTCCGGCTGATAAATACCAGCACTACATTGCCGCAGCCGGAATTAAGTTGTTACGTGACTCTATGAAAACGCTGCGTGGTCCGAAGACAATTCGTGAGATGTCAGAGCTTGACCAGCTCATCAGACGTAACTTAGGTCTTAACGCAAAAACTGGTGGCGGTAGTAGTAAGATGCAAATTGATATTTCTATCCTGAATAACTCTAAAGCAGATAAAGGCGGAGGCGCAATCAGGCAGAAAAAAACGATTGACGCGGAGACCGGAAACGAGATTTAATATTACTACAATGTTCCACGACCGTGAGCCAGAGGTAGGGCCAAAATTTATTACCCGAATAGACGAAGGGGCGGATTTCCGTTTTCCGGTAGATACCGCTGACGGGTTGTGGTATCGCGTGAAGCCGTCAACGGCCCGCGAAGTATTTTATTTACAGTCCCTGCCGAAAGGGATTAGAGTTTTAGTTCCAGCAGAGGGCGACGGTCTTCTGGTCAGAGGAGATTCAATACCAGTAAAATAATGAAACCCGAAACCCTATTCCGTTTACACGAATCGACGTGCAAGAAAACGCTCGAAATTATGCGAGCAAAGAACTCTGACTACTGCGGTGGTGAGAACACTGTCGATGCACTCGCCAATTTCAAGACTGCTAAATCACTTGGCCTCCATCCGGTCACCGGACTCTTGTTGAGAATGCAAGATAAGTTGATGCGGATTAAATCATTCGTTAACGACGGTGAGTTAAAGGTAGCAGGCGAGTCGGTCGATGATGCCTGTGAGGATCTTGTGAACTATTCTATCCTCGCGAAAGCCTTACTTAGTGAAGAGCGTGAGTGTGGCACTTGCAGCAATCCGGTATCTGGTGGGGAGTGCGACAATCTCTATTGTCCTGAAAAATCTTGATGATTGTCGGAATCGACAACGGGTTAGATGGCGGACTTTGCGCTATATCTAAATTTGATGGTGGCATCATCGACAAGATTCGTATGCCGACTCTTCAAATGTCGAAGAAGAAAGAAATTGACATCCGTTCCATCAACCAGTGGCTCCTCGATTTTAATACACCATTCGATCTCGCAATCGAAGAACCATTAGCCCATGCAAAAAGCAGCCAAGCTGTTAGATCAATGGCTATTAGCTTTGGTAAGCTAATAGGTATGGCTGAGTCACACGATTACTCAGTCCTACGTGTGAGCGTCCATAAGTGGCAGAAGCATATGCTTGGTCGGACTCCTAAAGGAAAAACCAAAGAAGCAGCTTTAGAATTGGCTGATTCACTTGCGCCAGAAGAGAACTGGCTTGCAAACAAGAGGTGTAAAAAACCTCACGATGGTATGATCGACGCCTATCTTATTGCTCAGTATATTTGGGGTGGGAGAAAAAGTTGAAATTTTTCTGGACATAGTAAGTCGCTTCAATTATTTGTCTGAGTATAGACAATAATAAATGAAGACACTATATCCAAAACAGCAAGAGGCGTTCGACTTCTTTCTAGCAAAACATAGATTAGATTTGAACTCCCTAGACACTAGTCATGTCGGGACTGGTAAGACGGTAGTGGCCGCACATCTGGCTAAGGTTTTAAACAGACCCGTTGCCGTTCTATGCCCTAAAGCAGTGATCCCGTCATGGGAGCGTGAGCTTAAAGAGACGGGTATAGAACCCATCTTCGTTCTTAACTACGAAAAGATTAGGACCGGAAAGACAGAGTGGATGTCGAAGCGCGGCAAGAAGATCATGACGTGGCACTTGCCAGAAGACACACTAGTGCTAGTCGATGAGGTCCATAAGTGTAAAGGGCCGTATACACAGAACGCGCAGCTTCTCGTGTCTCTCGTTACACAAGGCTATTCAATTCATGCGATGTCCGCCACTGCTGCGGAAGACCCTACTGAGATGCGACCAATCGGTTTCGCATTAGGGCTACATAATCTTAACAAAGCATCAGAGGGTCTCAAGAGCTGGTTCAGTTGGATGATGCAATACGGCTGTTTACAAAACCAGTGGAACGCATGGGAGCTGCGCCGTAAAACAAAACTTAGTGATCTTAATAAGGTCATGTATGGGAAGAATGTCAAACGGCTCACGGTAGACGACTTTCCCGATTCATTTAAAGAGAACCGAGTTTTTATTGAGCCAATAGCTTTTGGTTCCGCCGCTAAGATCGCGAAGGCTTACAGCGACTTTGGAGTAACTCCTGAGATAATCACCAACCTATTAGAGAACGGGACTGTTGAGGACAGTGACTGGGGTCTAGTAAATTTACTTCGGGCGAGACAACTCGCTGAGTCCTTGAAAGCGAAGGACATGGCTGATATGGCAAAAGATTACGTAGAGCAAGGCCATAGTGTTGTGCTGTTTGTGAATTTTACAGACACTGTCGATGTCCTTTGCGAACTGCTAGGATGCCCTTGCATTCAAGGAGGTCAGAAAGTTGAGGATCGACAACAGATCATTGACGCTTTTCAAAGGGACGAAGAACACATTCTCGTTATTAACACTGCTGCTGGCGGAACCGGAATCTCTCTTCACGACATCAACGGTAACCGCCAACGGATTTCGTTGATCTCACCTACCTTTAATGTGAAAGATCACCTGCAAGCGTTAGGGCGCATCCACCGCAACGGTGCAAAAAGTGATGCCATTCAGAAAGTTCTGGTTGCTAGCGACTCCATAGAGGAACATGTTATGCGTGTTGTTGAGCAGAAGTCTGAAAATCTAAATACTCTACACCAATGAAAACAGAAAAATACCTAACCCCCAAAGAACAGATGGAAGTTAAGTTGCTTCGTCACGAGATTGATATGCTTAGTAAAGCGATTAGTCGGATTGTTAGTAGGCGGGACGAACTAACGAAGAAAGTCGAGGACATCGTAAGCCGAATAGAAAAATAACCATGACACAATTAAAAAATATAGCGGTGTCCGTAGCACACCTGCTGGAAGCAGGGATCACTCAAACAGAGCGTCTTTCAATGCTTGCGTATATCGCATCTAAGGATGGAGTCGATACGGGAGAAGTTGGTAAAGCCTTTAAGTCTTCTCGCGCTAAAATTTATGGGGCGATGATTGCGTTGCAAAAAATAAACCTGACCCGACAAGAACTCAGAGTCGAAATGGAAGAGGGCGTCAAAAATAAAGTCGGTTACTGGCACGCTACTCCTTACGCTAAGGACGTATTGAGTAACTTCTCCAGCTCACTTCAAATCAACCACTAAAACTGAAATATAATGAAAATAAAAAGAACCGATACGAAACAAATTAGGTCTGGTTACAGCATTCTTTGGGATCAATACCCAAGAAAACACGACTCTTTCCTAGAGAGAGATAGTAAATACTCGAAAGGGAAAACAAACAAAAACAAAAACAAAAACAAACTATGAAACTTAATAAAACGAAACTGTCAACAAAAGCAATTAAAGATATAGATAGACTTCTTTCTCTAGGCAAAGCTAGTGAAGGTCTAGCTAAAGCAGTTGAAGACTTTGACCGAGAACACGATACCTCATCTTCTCTTCATGCTTCTTATTGGAGAGTTAGGAACTGGTTAATCGAAGTCGGTAGAGAGCGGTATCAGAAAGTCTTTAAGGACTATGTAGAAAACGGAGAGGATGTTTCTTTCCCAAGTGAAGGTCTTGAGGCTATTATGAAAGATGTAACAGAAGAGGTAACTCTTTATGGGAAATAATGAGTAACCAACCGGACCATCAAAGTAGGGGCCACGCGGAGTTTTCTCCGTCGAGCCTAAAGTATGTAGCCGCCTGTGCTGCTTATCAAGGACGTGACGGCACATCCGCCGCCGCTGAGATGGGGACCAGAATCCACGAGGCTCTAGAAGTCTTCGACCCTTCGGCCCTCCATACTGAACAGGAGCATGAGATCTACGAGCAGATTGTTAAGATGGAACAGGACTTCATGGCTAACTTCGGCGAGATTGCTGAGGAGCTAAACGAGATCCAAGTTGAGGTTGCCCTAGACGGCACTGAGACATGGGGAACCTGTGACCGATTCCTGATCCTTAAAGGTGGTGACCGAGCCGTCATGGCTGACTACAAAACCGGAATCAGTATCATTGATCCACCAGATAAGAACTGGCAAGCCAAAGCTTATACGACTGGAGCCTTTCAGAAGTATCCAGACATTCAGGAGATCGTCTTCGCGTTCTACGTGCCGCAACACAATGCGACCCTTCACCACACGTTTACGCGAGACGATCTCCCTACTCTGGTCGAAGACCTTAGCCGAGTGATCAAGGCTGGCGAAGAGACTAGACCTAAGTGGGAGTCTGGCACACCTGAACTAGAGGAATGCACCCCGACTCAGTATTGTCGTTTTTGTAAGCACGAAGATACTTGTCCTGCGTTAGGCGGACTCGTTATCAGCGTAGCTAAGAAACTAGATACCACGTTGCCAGACATTGATCCGACTGACGTTGACAATCCAGCTAGACTCTCTGAGCTATTCAACATCGCGAAGATTGTGGAGAACTGGTCTATGTCTATTAAGAAGAAGACGTTAGCTGCTTTGAAAGACGGCGAGAAGCTTGACGGGCTTAAACTTCGCTCGATGGGACGAACCCGAAAAATCTCCGACAATGCTACTTTTGTAAAAATTGCAAAAAAACATGGAATAGATCTCGACACGTTACTTGATCAAGTTAACATCCCGCTCGCCAAGGTTGCCAAGAAAGCGGGAGCCGATAGCAAACAACCTTTCCTCGACGAATGCGAAGATGCAGGAATCGTAGAAACATCCGACGAACGACACAGTGTCGCGACTCAATAAACCAAACCAATAATTGATATTATGGCTAAAACCAAAACCCAAGAAGTCGTTGCTGCCGAGACCAACACTGGTCTCTCCACCAACGTAAGCGGAATCGAAATCGACGTAGAGGACATCGAGATTCCACGTATTAATGTTTGCCAGAAGATGTCTCAGTCTGACGCCCCAGTTGGATCGATTCTTTTCGACAAGACATATGAGATCGCTCCACCGGACACTCCGGTTAAGACGATCACTGTCGCTGCCCAGAAGGGCTGGCGGGAGAACATCCCCTTCGATGAAGAGGACATCCCCCGCATCGCTTGGTCCAAATCCGAATCTGACGCTATTGCAGCCGAGTCAGAGTGGGATATGACCGAGTTCGCTGAGATCACTCTCCTCATGCGTCAGCCTGAAGGTAGTGAAAATGACGAGGCGTTTCAGTTACCTATCGGCGACCACAACTATGCGTTGGGTAAGATTAATGTAGGTAAGAACGCATACCGTTCAACCTACAAGCGTCTTGCGACATTCGCCGCTCTTCAGTCTGGAATCCCTATTCACAGCAAAGTATGGAACTTCGTGTCTGAAGAACTTAGTAAGGGTAAATACACTTGGTTTAATCCATCACTTACCGTGACTAAGGAAGAAGCCGATGAAGCTGTTACCGCATTTGTTAAAAACTTTCTCGGAGCTTAGTTATGACTGACGAAGAGAAAGAACAAAAAACCCGCGATCTCCTTCTCGAAGAGATCACGATGCTCGACGGCATGATCGCTGAAGTCGAGGATCAGCTCTCCCAAGTCGGAGCCAACTTGAGAAAGTTGAGGGTAGTTCGGGAAGCACTCCAGCATGTTACTGGTGAGCAGACTGAATTAGATTTGGAATCGAAAGAATAGTCGTTAGAAAGCAAGCCCGCCGCAGAGTTTTTCTTTTCTTCCCTTTGCGGTGGGCTTTTTTCTGCCCACAAATAAACTTATATGAATACATACGCCTTAGACTTTGAGACCTATTACGACAAGCACTGCTCCATACGGAAGCTCGGCCCGTTAGGATATTTTTCTCATTACGACTTCGACGCTTATATGGTGAGTGTCGTCGGAGATGACGGATACGAATGGGTTGGCCACCCTGAAAATTTTGACTGGCCGATGCTTAACGGCAATATTGTCCTGTCCCATAACGCATCATTTGATGAAACACTTTACCTCTACGGCATTAATTATGGTTGGTGGCCTAAAGTAGAACCCGCCGAATGGCACTGCACTGCTGACATGGCTGCTGCTGTGGGTTTGCCACGATCATTGAAGAACTCAACTGCGGAAGCTTTCGACTTAGAGATCTCCAAATCTACCCGTGATAACATGTCTGGTAAGACGTGGGCCGGTATGACTAAGGAGTTTCAGAAGGAAGTAGAAGAATACGCCATCAAAGATTCTGTTCTCTGTCTCCGTCTATGGAAGGCTTATGAGTCTAAGTGGTCTCAGTTTGAGCGAGACATCAGCGTTACCAACCGACGAATCGTTCAAAGAGGAATCCCTATTGATATAGACGCTCTCCGTAAAGCGAAAGAGACAATCAATGAACTCATCTTTGAAACTGAGAAGTCGATTCCTTGGGCTGACGAAAAGCCTCTATTGAGCCGGAAAGCATTTGATGAACACTGCATCCAGCTTGGCATCGAGCCTCCTGCTTCTCTCGCTAAAACTGATGTCGATGCCCAGAGATGGATACTCGCGCACGGCCACAAATACAAATGGATCGAGGCCGTAACGAACTGGCGACGCATCAACACGATTAAGAAAAAGCTCGAAAGTTTCGACCACGCTACTATGCCGGACAACCGATACTACGGCGGGATTATGTATTTTGGAGGACACACCGGACGCTTTAGCGGGAGCGGCGGGAACCTGAACCTCCAGAACTTGCCTAGAGAGGGTATGTTCGGAGTCAACATGCGTAACTTGATTACTGCTCCTGAAGGTAAGAAGCTAGTCGTTGTTGACCTCTCGCAGATCGAAGTCCGCACGCTGTGCTGGCTATCAGGAGACCGAGAGACAATGGACGCAATCGAAGCTTCGGATGATATCTACGAAGCGTTCGCAATCCAGTTCGGTCTGTGGTCTGAAGATAGGGGAGTCCTGAAGAAGGAAGACGCCAAGCTGAGACACAAAGTTAAGGCTCTTGTATTAGGGTGCGGCTACGGTGCAGGTGCTAATCGGTTTGCTGAGATGTACGATATGCCTCAGCAAGAAGCCAAAGATGCTGTCAATCTTTATCGGAAGAAGATCGCAAAGGTTCCCCGCTACTGGAAGAAACTGGACAAGGAAGTCGATAAAGCATATAATGCTGGTCGCCTATCTCTGACACTCCCGTCAGGAAGGTCTCTTAATTACGGCAATCTTCGCAAGACTCTGGCCCAAGGACGAATCCAGTTTGTCTCCAGTATTAACCGAAATGGTCAGAAACGCATCATGAAACTATGGGGTGGAGTCCTCGCTGAGAATCTCTCGCAGGCTTTGGCCAGAGATATTTTTAGTTTCATGATGTTAGAGATCGACAAGGCAGGCATAAATATTATCTTCCACGTTCATGATGAAGTAATCTGCGAGTGTGATGAAGATAAAGCTGAAGAAACCCTACAAAAAATTACCCAAATTATGTCCACTCCTCCTGAGTGGATTAGCGATATTCCTCTGGATGCAGAGGGAGAAATTCTAACCCAATACCAAAAATAATGACCTACAGATATTTGCGTAACCTACGCGACACAAAAACATCCAAGACAGATGACCTCAGTAAGTTCCCGACTAAAAAACCAAAATTTAAATCAAAAGCCAATTATCGTGAGTGGTGTAGTGACCCTAAAACAAATCACGTATTTTACTCGACGATGGAAGGCCGTGCGCCTAGTAAAAGAATTAGCGGCGACAACCCAGTCCACAAAATTCACGGTATTGTTGCTGACTATGACTCACCTATTGATTGGAATTCGTTTGAAACAAAACTAAATACAAGTTGTGCGGGAACGATAAAACCAACTTGGTCCTCTAAAACATACAGCGGGTATCTTCGTTTGGTGTGGGAGTTTGAAGAGTCGATTCCTATAGACCCTTCGATGTTCGATTCTTTTATATCGGCGATGAACCTCACGCTAAAGATTAGCAAATTGTTTGCTGGTTTTGATACTACGTCTTTTAGAGCTAATCAATATTTTGAGTTAGGTGAGGATTGGCAGAAAACAAATGACCCAGTCACAATGGACATTGTCCATGCCGCCCTTTCAAAAGCTGTAAACTCTAAACCACCTGAGACTTCGGATACCACCATCCCCATCCCCGTCATAGCGGAGGAAGTCGAATCCCGATTCCCGAATCGGTGGTTCGGTGATTTTGAAGTTGGAGCCAGAGGACCATTGTTCTGGATAGATGACGGCATCAACCGCGACGGCTGTCAGGTTGTGGAAGACGGCATCGTCTGTTATAGCGACAGAGCTGGTAAAGGATTCATGAGTTGGTCTGATATTTTTGGTAGCTCATTTGTCAAAGACTACGAGACCAAGAAGCTAGCTAACCTACTCGACGAATACTGGTTTAATGGGAAAAGCTTTTTCAAGCTACTATACGGAAATGCAGTCTCGATACCTAAAGATCAACTTTTATTAGAACTACGTCAGGCGGGCTTCTCGACTAGAGTTAAAAAAGGTCAAGGAGTTAGTGAAGTAGAGAGTGCGTGGTTGACTATCAGTAACAATAATCGCATTGACGAGATTGCTCCTGTCGTGTTTTCAAACGAGCGCATCGTATCTTACAACGCGAGCCGGATTCTCAACTGCTCTAACTTAGTTCCAGTTGACCCTGACGCCGACGGTGACCCATCAAAGTGGCCGTTCCTCTATCAATGGCTTAATCAGCTATTTGTGGATAGCTCAAAGAACTCAGCCCTAGATTATTTTTACTCGTGGATGCAGCGTTTCTACACCGCTGTCTTGGATAGGGTTCCGTTACAGGGACAAGCTCTGCTGCTGGTCGGGCCAACAGGTCGTGGCAAGTCACTACTGTCGAACAAAATTATCAGCGGACTCGTTGGGGGTTTCTCTGATGCGTCTGATTATCTGTCAGGTCAGACGAAGTTTAACAAAGACTTAGGTCGTGTCGCCTCTTGGGTTATAGACGATACGACCTCAGCAGCTAGCTTTCAAGACCAGAGACGTGCGACTGAGTTGCTCAAGCGTGCGGTAGCTAATCCGAGAGTCGAGTATATGGCCAAGTATGCAGATGCAATGTCGATTCCTTGGACTGGCCGAGTGATACTATCACTAAACATGGATGCTAATTCACTGTCGGTGATCCCTTCTTTGGACACCAGTAATCGTGATAAGCTCATGGCCTTATTGATTGCTGACTCCTCTACAACATCATTCCCACCTAACGCCCAGCTAGAAGCTACCATCGAACAAGAACTGCCGCACTTTGGTAAGTTCCTACTCGACTGGCAGATCCCTAAAGAAGTTGAAGATGTTGGTCGGTTCGGAGTTAAGTCATACATCGAGCCTACTATTGCAGATGCCGCTTATGATAACAGCAGCCGCAGTTCGATAGCAGAGTTGGTCGAGTTCTTCGCCAAGCGTTGCCGAGAAGTTTACCCTGACTTGGACCTATGGAGCGGGACTCTTACGGAGTTTCAAGTGGCGCTCCACGAGTTGAACAACGGGCGTGACGTAGGTTCTTCTCGTAATCTGGAGTTTTGTCGAAGGGGGATGATAACTCTTGAAGAGGCGAGCCGAGTCAATAACAAGATCCGCCCTGTTATTTCTCAAGGACAAGGCGGCGGTAAATTGTGGAGCATTGACCTGAGTGAGATTTACGATATAGGTTATACAGCGGATGACAAACGAAGATCTTCAGATCAGGAGGCAGGAACTTTGCGGTGAGTTCTGGATGGAACTTCGGCAGATTTTAGAACAAATTGGGGGTGACCCGTCTGTTATAGATGCTTACTTAGATGCTCCTCTCAGTGAGTTTGTAGATTTCGTCGCTCCTAACGGTATAAGGCCCGTTTATAAAAAGACAGGCCACATCCACCATAACTGCCTACCGCCGGAGGAGGAGTGACTCGAAAGCGTCTGGCCGACGAGTTCTCTTGATCTCTATGTTGTAGCCGTCAGCTTTGAATCGAAATCCGTCGGCGTCGCGCTCGCCTCTCTCGTTGAATCGTTTCTTATGTATGATGGATTTCTTAGGGGACCATCCGCAGAGCCATACTTTCCGCAGACCTTTGTGAACTCGCATGAAGAAATAAACGTCGGCTTCAAATTTGCTAAACTTAGTCCTGACTACGGAAGCATTATAGTTTAGCTTAGGTGGGGTGTTGCAGCTCTTAGCCTTAACGTCAACCTTCAGACCTTTATACTCGTAGTCGTGAGTGTAAGACTTATCTCCTACGTAGTCGAACTGCTTGAAAGTTTTTTCAAAAGCGACCTCACCTAAGAAGCCAGTCATGTTTCCTTTACCGTTAGTGAACGATGTCCTGAGATTTCCTAAGGCGTCAGACCTACGGCACGCTTCAGCGACATCTTCTGGCGTAGGTTCGTAGAGTATGAAACGACTCAAAATTTACCTTTTCTACGGCGTATGTTCTTCAGAATCTTAGCCGTTTTTCTATGCTTCGCGGTCTTCTCCGCGATACCTTTAGGTTGCTTAACGTGTTGTTTACCTGCCTTCATGCCTTCTCTTTTCTTCTGACTAGTTCGGGCATACTCTTCGTCGGTTAAAGCTTCACGCGCAGCTTTTGGCAAATACCGTTCACCTGTCTCCAAAGACGGTTTACCGGATTTGGTTCCCCATTTCTCCCGCGTCCAATTTTCGAGAGATCTCTGTGACCTACGTTTTGGCATCAGTATCCAGACTTAGGAGTAGACCGCTTACTAATTATTTTATTAACCTTCTTTTTAGTAGAAGACTTTTTTGCTGTTTTCTTGTGTTTGTATCCTTTTTTAGACATAGCTAAATGTTGTCCATAGGTTTCGGCCATATAACCTTTACCGTTTTTGTCATACATCATGTGTGGTTTAAAATCTTCTTTTTTCATTAGTTTCTGTATCCTCCTCCTGCTTTTTTATATCGTGCTGCTAGTAACTGCGCTTTGCGGGCTGACCACTGGCCAGCTTTACCGCCTTTTGTTCCTGCTAAAATTCTTCTAAACATACGCTTACGCATCTTAGGCTTCGTATAGTTTCCTGCTTCGTTAACGCGAGACTTAGATTTCTTACGTTTAACTTTCTTGAGAACTTTTCTTTTACTCATTATTTTAAGCGTTTAAGGATTCGTTCGTAGGCCGGAAAGAAAACCTCGTCGATGCAACGGATACATGCTTCTTCTTGGAAGCTCTCGCAGAACGAGATGCCTGAGATATGGAAGGCGGCGTGTAACATTTCATGACGTAAAGTTGGTATTATTTCGTTTTCTGGTAATTTCTTGTGCAACTGGATTATTCGTTTTTCGTGTAAATACTGTCCGTAGCAATCATCTAACTCAGCCTTTTGGATCTTGATCCGCTGACCAGCGATCATGACTGATTTTAGCGATTTCACTTTCTAGACCTGTTCCTTGATTTGCTGAGTAATCTTAAATTTTGACGCGAGTTGTTTTTCGGATTCCCGTCCTTATGGTCAACGTCCTTGCCTTTGACCCGCTTACCTAAAATCTTCTTCATCTTACGACGTGCGCCATTACGGCTGGCCCGATTCTTTTTCTGTTCTGGTTTACCTTGATAGTTATCGTATTCTTTTCGGTAATTTCTCATGCGTTGTTAAAGTATTCGACAATCGCTTGTGCGTATGTGTCGGCTAGTAGTGAGTGCTTTGAGTCAAAGAGAATCCATTCCTTCGGAGAACTTCCGAAGAAAGGCTCGCAGATCACGGCAGGTGGTGGGACGCTTCTCAAGAACCCAGCCCCACGACCGTCAGACTCAATTGCTTTTACGCCCCTATTTTTCTGCACCTTAAAAGTTTCGGATTGCGCTTTACTAAAACACTCGGCTAAACGTCGTCCGTTATTGCTCGTGTGGTAGTAGAGGTATTCGTAGCCCTCAGCCTTAGAGCTGGAGTAACTGTTAAAATGCAGCTCAATCGCAATGTCGCATTTTTCTTTTGCTACGCTCTGTGCAATCCAATCCATCGCACGTCCGTAGCTTTCTGACGGATAATCGTCAAAGACAACCGAATCAATTCCTTGATGGCGTAGGTGGTTCTGCAACAGGTCTGCGACCTTCTTGTTGTAAGTCCACTCGTCCACACCCCCGACAGAGTTTGCGCCTTTATCTCCGATCCGGCTGTGTCCGACACAAATAGCGACTTTTTTTAGCTTCTTGACCTTCTTACGTTTAGCAGCTTTAGCCACTCTGTAAGCGGCTACTAATTCTAAAATCTTGTCGAGTATTTCGCTTGGCTTCATTTACCAATAATAATAGCGCGGCGGTAGCTGTAGTCACTGTGGAACTTCTGACCACTGCCGACGAAGGTGCCTTCCTTAAACCGATACTCAGCCCCGTTAATTAAGGTCACTGTTGGTGGATCGTAGAGCGCACTTCTGTTCAAAGCGGAGGCGTCGCGATAGCCTCTCGATACGCAGCTTGGCAGCAGGAGAGCCGTCAGCAGCGAGATCGTCGATTTCGTCTTCCAGTTCATAAATATGTCGCCTTCTTTTCCAGTTAAGCATAGCTACGTATGCCTTGATCAGCTCAGTGAGCAGTTTAATCACTTATCTTTGGCCTTGAACACGTTAAGCGCGAGCCAGTCAACGATCTTGTATGCCTTACCGATAAAGGTATCATCCTTCGGCGTCGGTGTAAGGGCAGCGATAGCGGACGCGGCTGCAATGACGGCGGTGACAACCCCGAAGAGTTGCTCTTTGTTTTCTAAAATGTAATCAATCATTTCTTGCGGTTGCGGAATTTTTCAACTGCCGTTATAGCAGAGAGGACGGCGATTATCAAGCCGAGAAAAGTCGAGAGCAGTTGGATACCCATATCCAGATTCTCTGGTAAGGTTGACATGAAAGCGATGGCGGAACCAACGATACCAGATATAGGGTGTGTGAGGTGTTGAAACATTTTAGATTATATTGGGGATTGTGGACCTAGACCCTGACGGGTCTAGAGAAACTCGTGGTTTAGCGGCTCCTCTGGCAGCGTCTAGCTCCTCGTCCAGAAGCTTTTGGCAGATCGTCCAGTGGTATTGAGCGCGTTCTAAATCTGCATTATCCTCCGCTAACATACCTAAAAGGCCGTGTTTAATAGCATTTAGATTGCCTAAATAGATTAGATCGTCTTGAACAAGGACTGGCTCCCACGCCCGCTTGAGTAGAAGCTTTATATTCTTAACCTCAGCGGAAGGATTACTAAACCGGAATCGACGGTAGCGAGCTACGCCGTCGCCTTTGACTACGGCTAGTGTAATTGTTACAGAATCAGACCCTGCTGCTTGGTAGTCATAACAGACCTTAACTGACTCTGGAACGTCTTCAAAACTAATAGATTTGATACTAGAGATGTCTGAACTAGGAGTAGATAATTGCGACCCATTTAGATTAAATGTATGGGTCGCGACAGAGTCTTCCCCGAACACAGAGTCTGTGCTGCGCCCATAAACTATAGTAATAGACCCTTCTGAAGGTAGATTTGTCGCGGGTTGAACGTGATTTACTACGACTAAGTCTCCATCACTCAAGGTCTCATAAATTATATCCTCTTTTGTGGGGTGGTAACCATCATCGACGACCCCAAAAATAGGTGAGGGGCCTGCCTTCGCATAGCCCCCAATCCGGTAATCATGCCACTGAGAACGGGCTTCTACCGGAGAATCTTGTAGCATAGCCCCTAAAAGGCTCTCAGAATGCTCAGGCAACGCGAAATAATCGTTCGTAGTCTCAATAGACCAGTCATAGAGTAGATCCTTCCACATCCCCATCGCGTAGAGGCGGGGCATGACTAAGTTCAGCTTGGCTACAAGGTCTTCGTCAGGCCGGACGTATTCTGATAAGGCTTTAGTTACGGCCTTTACGGTCAAAGCTGGCATGGGATAACCTTACAATTAGGCTAAAGTAAAGTCAATCACTGAGAAATAGGGCTGTTTAAAGAGATTACAGTGGGTGAATAAGACCTTGAGAGATCTTTTTTGAGAACCATTCCTTCTCTTTTGCTGGAGAGTGGTCCCTGTTCACCACATTAGAATTCCAGTAATGATGGCTAAATGAATTATCGAAGTGAGAAAAACCATAGATATACACTTTTTGCCCTTTGTTTATGTAATGAGAAGCGGCGATTGCCCCACTACTAGGGTGATAATTCATTTGATGTTTTGCCCGATAAAATGAGTCCTCATGAACTACTTCCCTTTCCCAATTCGATAACGACCCCCATGCGTCTAAGCATTTCTTGTTGAATTTTAAGGGGATACTAAAAAGAATTTTTTTTGTTTTAGCCATGTCGCTATTAGGACTTGGGCAACCACCCCACGTACACCACACATCAGTTCGCGAACCTAATTTTTCTTCGTATGATTTAGTTACTGCATTATTAAAACGCACAACTTCACCTTGAAACTCGTCAATTTCTTTGCCCCTTTTATCAGATAATGCTAGCGGGCTATTCCCTATTAGAAGTACATCGGGCAACGGTTCTGCAAGTGGTGGCTTTCTAAGATACCATGATGGGTCTTTGTCTTTAGTAACACCCATTAATTTCAAATCTTCTTTATTTAGAAATTCGTTGACCTTATTAAAGGTATCAGGCCACCTACTGTAGGAATAATCATGACCAGAAAATAAACCCCCCTTTTTAAGTTTTGGCCACCAATCATTTAAAGTTTTACCTGAGTCTTGTCCTGAATGGGCATATCCGTCTATATATATGAAATCAAAATACCCATCATCAAATTGATTTACTATTTCTTGGAATTTAGCTCTCACCACAGCACTCCTCTCCCCGTGGATACTTAGAAGCTCTAGTGCTTTATTGTATTGTTGAAAATCGTGTCCTCTATCCCCCGCCCACATATCGATAGAGTATAGTTTATTTAAGTTACTGCATCTAAGGATTCTATCAGAAAACCATCCATTAGCTACGCCCAGCTCAACCCCCACTCCCTTTAACCCCCTAACTAAATCACTACGACTGTGGAACTGTTCCATAATTACCAAAACTTAGTCTCGTTCACCTTACCACTGATATTCGACGAACCAGCTCTCTGGCCTGCGATCCACTCTTTCGGGCAGTAAACGGGCCAGTCCTTACGTCGATGCGCTACTTCAAGTTGGTGGTCAACGTGCTTGTTAGTATTCCGGTAGTCCGTCGCATAAGATATGTGTCTGTAGACTGCTGTTATTGAAGACCCGTTGATTGCGTGTGCGTGTGTCCGGTTAATAGAATTACCAATTCTAACATTAGGGATGTCTGTATCTTTAGGAGTCCTGCGGTGCTGACCACCTAAATAAATCTGCCCCCAATCCTCCGGCACATCTTCCATAAACTCGTTAAGCTTCTCTAAAGAGTCTTCTTTGAATATGACGTCGTCTTCCAGTATCAAAACATTATTTAAAGTCATCATATGACGATCATCTCTAGCGTGGAGGACATCTTCCAGAATTCTTTGGTGAGAACGCAGACAACCCCACGCTCCTCTACCGGAACCCCAATCGGCAGGATGAGTTACCCAGTCACCGATTATAGCAGGATAATAGTGGACCTTGTCGTTGTCCGCCATTCTAGTCTCTTCAAGATGCTTCTTCGTCTCTTCAAGACGGTCTGGTCTATGAGCGCAGTTGATCACGTAAACGCGATCAAACCAGTCAGTTAGGTTCTTCATAGTCGTTATTTTTTCGTTTCAACACATTACCCGACGCCAATGAGTTGTGCTTGAGATTCTGATACTGATGAGAAACTCTTAGCAGACCCACTAGAATCTGAAGAAGAATCTGAAGAAGAATCTGAAGAATGTAAAGAAGAACTTGAATCAGAGTCAGAAGAAGAGGCTGAGTCTGAAGAAGAGGCTGAAGAAGAGGCTGAGTCTGAAGAAGAGGCAGAGTCAGAAGAGGAGGCAGAAGAGGCAGAGTCAGAAGAGGAGGCAGAGTCAGAAGAAGAGGCAGAGTCAGAAGAGGAGGCAGAGTCAGAAGAAGAGGCTGAGTCAGAAGAAGAGGCGGAGTCTGAAGAGGAGGCAGAAGAGGCAGAGTCAGAAGAAGAGGCAGAGTCAGAAGAAGAGGCAGAGTCTGAAGAGGAGGCAGAGTCAGAAGAGGCAGAGTCAGAAGAAGAGGCAGAGTCAGAAGAAGAGGCAGAGTCAGAAGAAGAGGCAGAGTCAGAAGAAGAGGCAGAGTCAGAAGAAGAGGCAGAGTCAGAAGAAGAGTCTGAAGAAGAGGCAGAGTCAGAAGAAGAGGCAGAGTCAGAG
>Ga0209557_1000437_pt1 | contig 24956 bp, 31 predicted proteins | sample SaaInlV_120m_DNA_4_FD_184672 | JGI IMG/M metagenome (GOLD analysis project Ga0209557, IMG submission 184672) | Marine microbial communities from expanding oxygen minimum zones in the Saanich Inlet - Saanich Inlet SI074_LV_10m_DNA (SPAdes) (version 2) | ecosystem: Environmental > Aquatic > Marine... | reverse complement strand
TCAAATTTCAATTAGAAAGAAATGGATTAACTGGAACTCCATTAGAATTATCTATTGTTGCTACTTGTGATAAAGATGATAAAGATGTTCACGCTTCTATGGACTGGGAGGAAATCAGTAGATAACGAGGTATAAATATGAAGTCCTTTAAACAACTACGTATTGACATCACCGAAGGAGCAGCCTGGACCAAAAAGTCAGGAAAGAAAAAGTCTGGAGGACTCAACGAAAAAGGACGAAAGTCTTATGAGAAGGAAAATCCAGGATCTGACCTTAAAGCACCAAGCAAAAAGGTTGGAAATCCCAGGCGGGCATCCTTCTGCGCTAGAATGAAAGGCATGAAAGCAAAACTTACTAGCAAGAAAACGTCACGAGATCCTGACAGCAGGATTAATAAATCATTACGTGCTTGGAACTGTTAACATAACTAGATATAATACTATTTTAATGCCATGGGTATGAGATTTAACGCAGCAGATATGTCCCGTTTAATCAAAGCATGTGAGACTTATCAGGAAAAAACTGGTTCGGAATATATGTGGGATGAATATTCTGGATTGATTAAAAAATTAAACCATTACAAGCAAGAATATTTGCTTGAAAATGAGGAAATCGAAACAAATAAAATATAAAAATATCGCAAATATACCTACATATTGTAGTTGATAAAACTACTATGAAAGTTTTAATTGCATTATTGATTTCACTCTTTATTGCTGCTCCAGTGTGGGCAGTGGATGTATCAATGGGTGCTGGTGGCAACCTAGTATTTGAACCAAACGAGATCTCAATCTCTGCAGGCGATACGGTCCACTTCATCAATGAAGCATTACCTCCACATAACATTATTGTAGAAGGTCGTGCAGATCTTTCCAGAGAAGCACTATTGTTTGCTCCTGGAGAAACACAAGATGTTGTATTTGCTGATCCAGGAGACTATGAGTTCTTCTGTGGTCCCCATCAGGGCGCAGGTATGACTGGCGTCATTCACGTTAATTAATTAGATATCATGAAAGTTGGAATGATTGGATTGGGTCGTATGGGTGAGGGTATGTCTCGCCGTATGATTGAAGCAGGCATTGAAGTTTGGGGTTATAGAAATAACTACGAGAAAGCATGTGAACAATACGAAGCAGGATATATTAGTGGATGTGTGACCTCACTAGAGTGTCTTGTTCAAGCAGTTAAGTCTGATGGACTTACTTACACTAGTGCAGGAAGAGTTCCTGGTATTTTTCAACTTGTTATCCCCGCAGAATTAGTAGAGGAAACTATTAATGAGTTACTACCACTACTTGGCGACGGAGATATTATTATTGATCATGGCAATAGCAATTTTAAGGATAGTAGGAGGAGGGCGGAACGTCTTTCAAAACTGGGTATCCAATATATTGACTGTGGTACTAGTGGTGGTGTTTATGGTTTGGAGCGTGGATTCTGTCTTATGGTTGGTGGTACAACTACTGCAGTATCCATCTGTGCTCCTATCTTCAGGGCACTCGCACCAGGCATTGGTGCTGCTTCCAGAACAGATGCTTTAAGTAGAGAGACTTCAGCAGAATATGGTTGGTTACATTGTGGTAATCCTGGTGCTGGTCATTTTGTAAAAATGGTTCATAACGGTATCGAATATGGAATCATGCAAGCATACGCCGAAGGGTTTAATATTCTGCATTCTGGCAATCTTGGCTCCCAGTACATTAAGGAAGGGGATGCCGAGGTGGCTCCGATGGAAAATCCGGCAGATTATCAATATGATGTGGACGTTGCTGAAGTGGCTGAGCTATGGCGTCGGGGTAGTGTTGTTGGTAGTTGGTTACTTGACCTTACCGCTGATGTACTACGCAGTGATAGAGAGCTTGGCAAGTTCGATGGGGGAGTATCAGACTCTGGTGAAGGGCGTTGGACTGTTCACGCTGCTGTGGATCTTGGTGTACCCGCTCCTGTCATCACTAGTGCTTTGTATGAAAGATTTAACTCGCGCCGTCTTGGTGCTTTCGCATCCAAGATTCTAAACGGTATGCGATATAAGTTCGGAGGACACAACGTAAGATGACTTTAGCACATGTCCTACTTTTCGGATCACTACCGTTCATATGTGCCACCGCATATTTCGGGTACAGAAAGGGTGAGAATAACTATTATGAAACCGACGCCTACTCAGGAAATGGAACAGCGCATTAGGATGAGGTATGCTTTTGCCATGTCATCATTTGGGAGAATCTTTAAACCTTCAGGTATAACACCAGAAATGAGATCACTCTGCAATGAATGGTCTCAAATTGAAGATCAACCACCCCGTGGTGATTTGTATGAAGTTGATAGATATTTTTTAAACTTATTGGAGAAAAAATAGTGAGACCTTTTGTCTCGGCATTTTTTATGATATCCCCAATAGTATTAACTATTATTTGGGGAGTTAACAACGCTTATGTGCAACTATGATTTTACAGTTTGCTAGATTTTGTGGAACGGTATTAAACAACCCATGGGGATGTGGACTATTGGCATGGTGCCTGGTCTTCGTTCCCATTCTTGGTATGTGGGCAGTACATAAATATAGTTGGCAACACTGGGAACCTTTTACGAGGAAACATAAATGAATCCAGTAATTTTAATCGGTTGTTTTACGCCGCTGGTTTTAATTTTTATAGTAATGAAACTTGCTGTATGGGTATCTGTCGTAAACTCTGAATCTTCTTATGTCAGAAAAGAACCTCTACGAAAACGAGGACCCTTCGTGGCAGATGCATATGCAGACGTTGATGAAGAGGAAGAGGAATATGGAGATCGCACAGACTATCGATGAAGCGATTAGCGAGTGGTATTCGCTTCATAACTTACCAGTTCCTGATTGGAAGTGTAAGAGAGATCCAGACTGGTGGACAGAATATCTACAAACTTTAGGCATCGACCCAAAAAATCCATGACTAAACCAGCAGACTACACAGTAAACTTAACCATAGAGGACGTGCGTCTTTTACATCATTGTGTACAAGAAACTATTAAGTATTGGCCTGGTGCTCCTGCTAGACCATACGAAGAACAAGAACATTTATGGTATATGAGAGATTCTTTATACAGAATCATGTTAGATTATCGATTTAATGAGTTATGAAATTTGATTTAACAATGGATGATTATACAATCATCCTCAATGCGCTACATTATTATAAGAGAGTTGAGAAAAAAGGAAACTTTCAGCAATATGATGATGAGAGTATTAATAAGTTGAGAGATAAAATGGCATATCAATTAATTCCTTCAGCAGATAGTGGTAATAGATTATGATGAGTGGAATATTTGTATTTGCTTTTGTGCTATTACTTACAATAGGAATGGAACTTACTTTACCAGTTAAGAAATGAATCTTATATTACGTCCCAGTACAAATCTAGATGATCCTGTGTGGTCAGTGATTATATGTGTGATACTTGCAGTTGCAGGAGCATTCTATTGTATCTACTATATACTAGGAATAGCATTTGCAGAGTTAGAAGATGGCAGGACTGACACCACCAAGCAGGAAGAGCTGCTACAACTTCCGAGTGACGGAGATCAATCGTGTCCTTGATGGTGATACTATTGATGTCACAATTGATCTTGGTTTCGATCTCTACAAGAAAGAGAGAGTTAGAGTCGCGGGAGTTGATACGCCAGAGAAAAGGACCAAAAACTTAGAGGAGAAGGCTCTGGGACTAGATGCCACTGAGTGGATGAAAGAAAAACTAGAAGGTGCTATTGCTGGTGAAGATGAGTTATCTGTCAGAACTGAGTTAGTTGGTGGTCAAGGTAAGTATGGTCGTCTTCTTGGTTGGCTTTACATTGGGGACGACAGTGTGTCCCTTAACGAGCAAATGATTACTGAAGGGTATGCTCACGCATATGATGGTGGCACCAAGGATATGGATTTAGAAAAGTTGAGGGAGATAAGAAGAAAGCACGGCACATTAGTAGAATAATGTGTAAACCAACATTTATAAAAACGTAGCTTATTGATACACTATTTTTTCCTACATAGTCCTATAATACTTTGCATCGTAGTATAACACCATGCTCGGACTCTATGTATTACTCACTTGTTTTATCCTGCTTGTAGCGTATGCAGGTATGGAAGAAACGATGCGTCTATTCGCGTACATTGATCTAGTAATTAGATATCAATGGATTAAGTTTAGAATGTTTATGATGAGGCGCAAACTAGAACAACAACTAATAAAGGACTTACCAGACTACAACAAACTCATAAAGGAACTGAAAGATGACCAACGATAAGGAAATGTCAGATCTCAAACTTGAGAGAAAAGAATGTCCTAAATGTGGTGCTACTTGGATTAATGGCAAGCATGTGTTTAGAGGCACAGCTGCATCCTATGATAAAAGTCAATTAGATCTTGCTGGTTTGGTTTGTAATAAACTAGGTGATGACACTTGTATCAATCCATCAAAGGGAATGGAAGGTGGAACTACTTGGGAATATCGTTCTGGTTTTGTTGATGGTGCTATTAAAGCAAAAAAAGATGCTATGGGAGACTTGCATGATAAATTTGGTGGACTATAAATACTAGTGGTGAACTAATATTTTATGGCATCCGATCAAATATATCTTGGCAATCCGCTACTAAAAAAAGCAAACGTCAAGCAAGACTTCACCAAAAAACAAATCGAAGAGTACGTTAAGTGTGCTAACGATCCAATATATTTTACGAAGAACTATGTAAAAATTGTTTCTCTTGATGAAGGTCTGGTGCCATTTAAGATGTGGGACTTCCAGGAAGAGTTAATCAGAAAGTTTCATATAAGCAGATTCAACATTGCGAAGCTACCTCGTCAGACCGGAAAGTCTACGACGGTGGTTTCGTATTTGTTGCATTATGCTTTATTCAACGATAGCGTAAACATCGGTATCCTTGCTAACAAAGCAAGTACTGCAAGAGATCTACTTGGTAGATTACAAACAGCATATGAGAATCTACCAAAGTGGATTCAACAGGGGGTTATCTCCTGGAACAAAGGTAGTATGGAGTTGGAGAATGGCAGTAAGATATTGGCAGCTTCTACATCTGCGTCTGCTGTCCGAGGCATGTCGTTTAACATCATCTTCCTCGATGAGTTTGCGTTCGTACCAAACCATATTGCAGAGTCCTTCTTTGCCTCTGTTTATCCTACTATTACTTCTGGTAAAAGCACAAAAGTAATTATTATCTCTACCCCACAGGGTATGAACCACTTCTATAAGTTGTGGACTGATGCAACTAACGGCAGAAATGGATACACTTATCACGAAGTCCACTGGTCACAGGTGCCTGGTAGGGATGCTGACTGGAAAGCAGAAACTATTAAGAACACGTCCGAGAGACAGTTCACACAAGAGTTTGAGTGTGAGTTTCTCGGATCTGTTGACACACTAATCTCTGCTTCTAAACTTCGAGCACTGACTTTTATTGATCCTATTAATCGTAGTAATGGATTAGACGTGTATGAGGAACCAAAAAACAATCATGAATACATTTTTACAGTTGATGTTTCTCGCGGTATTGGGGGAGATTACTCTGCTTTTATTGTTTACGATATTACTACAGTTCCATATAGGATAGTAGCAAAGTATAGGAACAATGAAATAAAACCTATGTTGTTCCCTAATGTTATTAACGATGTTGCTAGAGCATATAATAACGCCTGGGTATTGTGTGAGGTAAACGACGTAGGAGACTCTGTAGCGTCTGTTCTTAACTATGACCTTGAGTATCCTAATGTGCTCATGTGTGCCATGAGAGGGCGAGCAGGGCAGATTGTGGGGCATGGATTCTCTGGTACTAAAACACAACTTGGTGTCAAGATGAGTGTTACTGTGAAGAAGGTTGGTTGTGCTAACCTCAAACAGATTATTGAAGATGATAAACTTATCTTTAATGACTACGAAATTATATCAGAACTTACCACGTTCATTCAGAAGAAACAATCCTTTGAAGCTGATGAAGGATTTCATGATGACTTGGTAATGTGTATGGTAATCTTCGCCTGGTTGGTCCAGCAAGATTACTTTAAAGAAATGACTGACAATGATGTTCGTAAACGTATCTATGATGAACAGAAAAATCAGATTGAACAAGACATGGCACCGTTTGGATTTATCACTACAGGTCTTGAAGGAGATGAAGGATTTGTAGAAGAAGGATCTGTTTGGGAATATGGTGAATCCCAAGAAGATGTTAGTTATATGTGGGGGATCTAATGGACGTAGAAGATCTTTTTGATTTGGACAATATTCTTTTTAGACAGAGAAAGTGTAGGTCTTGTAAACAGACAAAAGATCTTATTACAGATTTCTACAGGTCTAGACCAAACAGGCAATCTATGTCTGCATATTCTTATGAATGTAAAGAATGTACTAAAAAAAGAATTAAAAACAGCAGAAAAACAGATAGTGAAAAATCTGGGTATCCTGACTGGTAGTATGTTCGTGCATTGTTTCCCCACTTGAGCGGGTCAAAAGAATAAATATTTTTAGATCAAGTTTGGTAACTTACAGGAGATTAAACATGGCAAGTCAAGTCTCGCCTGGTATTGTTCTTAAGGAACGCGACTTATCTAATGCGGTAATCGTCGGTGCATCACAAATCACTGCCGGTGTAGCGTCATCTTTCCAAAAGGGTCCTATTGGACAACCCGTTAACATCAGTTCACAGAAAGAACTCCTTTCTGTATTTGGTGCTCCGGCAGAAGACAACGCAGAAGATTGGTTCGTAGCTTCAGAATTTTTAAACTACGGCGGAAGGTTAAATGTGGTACGTGCTGCCACTGGAGTAAATAGTGCAACAGATACAGGCGCAACAGTCACTGTCAAAAATGACGAAGACTGGGAGTCAGGAAATGGCACAGGAAACTTTCTAGTTTCAAGAACTGCTGGTACTTGGGCAAATGGATTATCAGTAGTATTCGTTGACCGTGGTGCTGACCAGAATGTAACTTTCACTACATCGCCTGCATCAGTATCAATGGGAGATGTACTGACGTTTGTTGGTGGAGCAACTGCTGTCGTTTATGCTTGGAATGCTAGCACAAAAACTGCTGCTGTTATTTTAGATGATCCCACATCAAGACTCACAACTTCAGATGCTTTAGATTCACCAGAAGTTGGTATCGTAACGGGAACAACTACTTTAGTAGGTGGTACTGGATATGCAGCTGCTAGTGCAGTTACTACTACGGGTGGTAGTGCTGGTGCATCTGGTCTTACAGTTGATTTAACTGTTGCTGTTGGTTCTATCGCCACTTTCACAACTGGTGTTGGTGGTTCTAGCTACGCTACAACTAGTGGTGTTGCTATTACCGGGGGAACTGGAACTGGTGCTACTGCTAATGTGGTCGCATCTGCTGGTTCAGTAACTTCAATCACTATTGCTACCGCTGGTACTGGTTACACTGTAGGAGATGTGTTGACCCTGGCATCAGGAGATTCCAACGCAACATTTACAGTTGCAACCGTTACCGGTGCAGTTTCTGCTGTTGCTATTGCTGACGGTGGTGCTGGATATATTGCTGGTGATATCATCACCGTTGCTGGTGGTGGTGCTGATGCAACTTTTGAAGTAGATGCAGTAGCAGATGGAGTTATTAGCCTCACTGCAGTATCAGATTGGTACACTAATACTCAAATTGGTTCTACCGGGTTAACACTTTCAGCAATCGGTCCTCGTCCTGGCACTTCCCAGTATGCTTCTGACAAAGGTCTTAAGTATGACGAGATTCACGCTGCTGTTATTGATGTAACTGGAGAGTTTACCGGTTCTGCAAACACTGTTGTTGAGAGAATCCTTTACGGATCTAAACTCACTGATGGTAGAAGTGCTGAAGGTGCTGCTAATTATTTCAAAGATTTAATTAACACACAGTCATCTACTTTCTTCAATGGTAGTGCTCCCACAGCTTCTTGGAATCCATCTTCTTCAGGTGCTGGTTCTGCTCTTGGTGTTGATTCCTCAACTCTCACCTCTGGTGATGCATTCCAGTTAGTTGGCAAGTTAGAAACAGCACTTCAAGGTGGTGTTGATGACTATGCATACACCGCTTCAGAAATTGAAAGTGCTTATGACGAGTTTGCTGATACCGAGTTGGTTAACATCGACTTCGTATTGATGGGTGGTTCACTCTCAACCGAGACTGACACCAAAGCAAAAGCAAACAAGGTTATCTCGATTGCATCTGCTCGTAAAGATTGTGTTGCTTTCGTATCACCCCACAAAGCAAACCAAATCGGTACTGCCGGTGTCTTGACTGCTTTCCAGCAGAAAGAAAATACTTTGAACTTCTTCAACGGCATGACTTCAACGTCATATGCTGTGTTTGATAGTGGTTACAAGTACTACTACGATCGCTTCAATGACAAGTATCGTTACATTCCTTGTAACGGTGACATCGCAGGTCTCTGTGTTAGTACCTCATCTCTTCTTGATGACTGGTATTCACCTGCTGGTGTAAATCGTGGTTCATTGCGTAATGCAATCAAACTTGCGTACAACCCAAGCAAAGCAGATAGAGACGAACTCTATCAGAACAGAATCAACCCTGTTGTTATCTTCCCTGGTAGCGGCGTAACTCTGTTCGGTGACAAGACTGCTCTTGCTTCACCTTCTGCCTTCGACCGTATTAACGTTCGCCGCCTCTTCCTCAATCTTGAGAAGAGAGTTGGAGATCTGTCGAAGCAGGTTCTCTTTGAACAGAACGACGGCACGACTCGTGGTTCTTTTGCATCTGCTGTTAACAGCTATCTTGCAGAAGTACAAGCACGTCGTGGCGTAACTGATTTCCTCGTGGTATGTGATGAGTCCAATAACACCCCTGACGTAATTGATCGTAATGAGTTTGTTGCCGAATTGTTCGTCAAGCCAACTCGCTCGATTAACTACATTACAATCACCTTTACTGCAACGAAGACTGGTGTCTCGTTCAGCGAAGTAGTCGGTAGATAATCACAATAAACAAGAGGTAAAGTAAAATGGCAACTGCATTAAACGATTTTCTCACTAAAATTGGCGAAGGCGTTAAGCCTAATATGTTTGCGGTCGATATTAATTGGCCGCAAGGATTGGCAAACAAGCCTACTGGCGACGATTTAAATTTGATCAACCTCCTCTGTAAGTCCGCAGCACTCCCAGCATCAAACCTGGGTGTGATTGAGGTTCCCTTCAGAGGAAGAACAGTCAAGATCGCAGGTGATCGTACATTCGATACCTGGTCAGCAACATTCTTCAACGACAAGGAGTTCAAGCTTCGTGCTTACTTCGAGAAGTGGTTGGAGCAAATGAACAGTCACGAATTGAATAACGCTCCGTTGTTCACTCCTGATAACACCAACGGATACATGGCAACTCTTGGAGTTAAGCAACTCCGTAAGGATGCTTCAGTTTCTGGTGGTATTCTTCGTCAGTATGATTTGTTCCACTGTTTCCCATCAAGTGTCTCACAAATTGACCTTGCTTATGACAGCAATGATCAGATTGAAGAGTTCACTGTTGAGTTCCAGTATTCATATTGGAAGGCAGTAGATCCTAGATCTAGTACTCTCGATAGTGGAGCAGGAGACCCACCAGGTTCTGGCATCAGAATCGGTCGTCAATAATCGATTATAAATAGTACTATCAAGGGTACTAGATAATTAATCATGAGTCAACTGTTTGGTTTTTTAATCAACAAAGGTAAAGAGGACAGGGGTCAATCCCCTGTCCCTCCTAATAGTGATGACAGCGTAGCCACCGTAGCAGGTGGCTATTTTGGTACATACGTAGATGTCGAAGGCGTATCAAAGAATGAGTATGAACTCATTAAAAGATACCGCGACATGTCACTTCACCCTGAAGTCGATACTGCTATCGACGAAATTGTAAACGAGTTTGTCGTTAGCGATGCTAAAGATAGCCCCGTTGAAATCGAGTTGTCTAATTTAGATGTAGGTTCTAGCGTAAAGAAAAAAATCAGAGATGAATTTGAGCGTGTTAAAAAAATGCTCAACTTTGATAAAGGAGCACATCAGATTATTCGTAGTTGGTATGTAGACGGAAGAACTTATTACCACAAAGTTATCGATCTAGACAATCCAAAGAAAGGTATTCTTGAGTTACGTTACGTAGATCCACTCAAGATTCGTAAAGTACGTCAAAAAATTACGAATCCAGAGGCAGCAAAAAATCCAAATTTAGTTCGCGGCACTGCATTAGAATATGATTGGGGAGATTATGTAGAGTATTATATTTTTAACCCTAAAGGTTTTTCTGGTTCGATGTCACTGCCACACAACAGTGCATCAGATTTCTCAACCAATAACGGAATCAAGATTGCTTCAGACTCTATCGCTACTTGCAACTCGGGTGTGGTTGATCTGAACAAAAAATATCAGTTGAGTTTTCTCCACAAAGCAATCAAGTCTCTCAATCAACTACGAATGATTGAAGACTCTCTTGTTATCTACAGATTATCTCGTGCTCCAGAGCGTAGAATTTTCTACATTGATGTAGGTAACCTTCCTAAAGTAAAGGCAGAGCAATACTTACGTGATGTAATGGCGAAGTATCGTAACAAGCTTGTATACGATGCTAGCACTGGCGAGATTCGTGATGACAAAAAGCATATGAGTATGCTTGAAGATTTCTGGTTGCCTCGTCGTGAAGGCGGTCGTGGTACAGAAATCACAACTCTACCTGGTGGTCAGAACCTTGGAGAACTGAAGGACGTTGAGTATTTTAAAAAGAAACTATACAACTCTCTGAATCTCCCACCTTCTCGTCTCACTGACGATAACAAAGCATTCAACCTCGGTAAGTCTACAGAGATCCTACGCGATGAACTGAAGTTTAGTAAGTTCATTGGTCGTCTTCGTAAAAGATTTTCTCAATTATTTCACGATATTCTTAAGACTCAACTTATTCTAAAAGGTGTCATTACTCCTGAAGATTGGGAAGACATGGAAGAGCATATCCAATATGACTTCTTGTTTGACAATCACTTCAATGAGTTAAAAGAACAAGAAATGTTGATGCAACGCATCACTCTCGTTACTCAAATGGATCCTTTTGTTGGAAAGTATTTTTCAACAGAATATGTTCGCCGCCATGTTCTTCAACAGACGGAAAAAGAGTACAAAGAAATTGACAAGCAAATCAAATCTGATATTGATAGTGGTATGGCATTAGATCCTATCGATGTTAACAGTATGGATATGATGAGTCAACAAAATACTGCATATGCCCCAGAAATTGCAGCGCAACAAGCATCTGATTCTGCTGATCGTGAACTCGAAAAAGCAAAAGAAATGGATAAGTTAAAACCATCTGCGGATTCCGCAAAACCAAAGTCTAATAAATAATACATATCTACGGATAATTTTAAGTTATGGATACTCCATTGGAACCAGAATTGGTTGACATTGTTGATTTGATTGCAGACAAGAAACGCGGAGAAGCATTAGATAAGATTAATGACTATCTATTTTCTAAAGCATCTGACGTTATTGATACATATAAACAATCAGTAGCTTCAACATATTTTGATGAACCTACTGTAGAACCGTCAACAGAAGAATGAAACTTATCACAGAGAACATCGAGGATATTCAAATTCTCACCGAAGAAAAGGATGGTAAGAAGAACCTTTACATCGAAGGGGTATTCTTGCAATCCGAGATTAAAAATCGTAATGGTAGAATCTACCCTTTCCGAGTTTTGGAAAAGGAAGTTGCTCGCTATAACGAAGAGTACGTCAAAACTGGACGTGCTTTAGGTGAGTTAGGTCACCCCGATGGTCCTACTGTGAACCTTGATCGTGTTTCTCACAGAATCACATCATTGAAATCCGAGGGTAATAACTTCATTGGTAAGGCACAGATTCTTGCTACACCAATGGGCAGTATTGCAAAGTCTCTTTTAGAAGAGGGTGTAAAACTTGGAGTTTCTTCCCGTGGTATGGGAAGCATTGACCGTCAGGAAAGTGCTTCTTATGTTATGGACGACTTTATGTTGGCAACTGCTGCTGATATCGTAGCAGACCCTTCTGCCCCTGACGCATTTGTCAATGGTATTATGGAAGGAAAAGAATGGGTATGGAATAATGGTATTTTAAAGGAGAAAACTATTACTAAATACCAAGGATACATTAATGAATCGTCCAAGAAAGAGTTGGAAGGTAGAACACTACAGGTGTTTGAGCATTTCCTTTCAAATCTCTAATATTAATAAATAATCATAGAATAATTATCAGAAATTTACGGGGAAACTCACAATGTCAGATATGTTAAAGGAAAAATTTGAGGAGTTTGTAACCGAATCAGGTCTGGTTGTGGAAAGTGGCGATCCAATGCCAACTGTTTCCGCATCCGTTATTCCTGGTGGTGGTTCTTACAGTGCTTCTAGTCAATCAAGCACAGAAGTAAACTCTAAAGGCGGAAGTGCAGAAGGTAAAACTACTGTAGGCACCGATGCTGTTAATGGTTATGGAGCACAACAGTCAGTAACCGATAACGGTGGTCCACGTCCAGATGGAAATGATGAGGGCGAGGATAATCCTGGCGCTAAAGCATCGGCTCCTGTTGGTGCTAAAGGAGCACAAAGCGATGGTACTGCACAGACCTCTAGCATCAATGATGCTGGTGATCAAGGCAAGACTGTTACTGTTGGTGCAGATGCAGCATATGCTACATCTACTGGTCCTGATGTATCTTACCCCATCAAACCTTCCTTCGAGTCCCTTGACATGAGTGCAGACGTTGCTGCACTTACCGAAGGTACAGAACTCTCTGAAGAGTTCAAAGCAAAAGCAACGACAATTTTTGAGGCAGCAGTCAAATCTAAACTTTCTGAAGAGTGGAAGAAACTCGAAGAGCAGTTTGAGACTCGCCTTAATGAGCAAGTAGCATCTGTCAAGGCAGAACTTGCTGAAGAAGTTGGTGGCACAGTTAAGTATGCCATCACTTCATGGTTAGAAGAGAACCAAGTATCTATCGATAGAGGAATCCGTAACGAAATTACGGAAGACTTTATTGCTGGACTTAAGAATCTCTTCCAAGAGCATTATATTAGTATCCCCGATGACAAAGTTGATGTCGTCGAAGGTCTGACTGAAGACATTCGTAAGATGGAAGAAAGCCTTGACGAACAGGTCAAAGCAAATGTGAAACTTCAAGGTCGTCTTGATGAGTCTGCAAAAATTGTAGTTCTGAACGTAGTTTCGGAAGGATTGGCAGACACTCAAAAAGACAAACTCGCTTCTCTCGCTGAAGGCGTAGAGTTTGAGACAGAAGAGAAGTTCGCAGAGAAACTAAAAACTCTCCGCGAGTCATACTTCCCCTCGGATCCTGCTGCTCCTAAAGCAGAAGTTACCGATGAAACCCCAGTCGAAGGCGAAGAGATTTCCCCAGCAATGGCACAATATCTCAACGCTATCAACCGCTGGAATTCCTGATAATATAAAAACAACACTTAAAAAAACTCGGAGACAAAATGTTTAACGCAGAACATCTCCAGGAAAAGTGGGCACCTGTTCTTGGTTCCGAAGGCGCAACGCCTATCGGCAACCGTTACAAGAAGGCAGTAACCTCCGTCCTCCTGGAAAACCAAGAAAGATTTTTACGCGAAGAGCGTGGAATGTTAAGCGAAGTTGCAGTTAACGGCCTTGGCGCTGGTACTGTTACCCCCGCTGGATCAGCACTCGGCAATGCTAACACTGCAGGACTTGCAGGTTTCGACCCCGTACTGATCTCACTCGTCCGTCGTGCAATGCCTAACTTGATGGCATATGACGTTTGTGGCGTCCAACCAATGAGTGGTCCTACTGGACTCATCTTCGCAATGCGTTCACGCTACGAGAACCAAGCTGGCGAAGAAGCATTGTTCAACGAGCCTGATACCGGATTCTCTGCAGCACATGACGCAACTCAAGGAGCATATACTCCTAGAACTGGCGCTGGTGTTGGTGGCGATTCAGAAGGTAACAACCCTGCACTCCTTAACGATTCCTCACCTGGCACCTACGAAGTAGGACGTGGCATGAGTCGCGAAGCTCTTGAGCAAATGGGCGAAGCAGGCAAACTGTTCCGCGAGATGTCATTCAGCATTGAGAAGACTTCTGTGACTGCAAAGTCCAGAGCTTTGAAAGCAGAATACACCTTGGAACTGGCACAAGACCTTAAGGCAATCCACGGTCTTGATGCAGAGCAAGAACTTGCTAACATCTTGTCAAGCGAAGTTCTCGCAGAAATCAACCGTGAGGTTGTTCGTACCGTCTATAGCGTTGCTAAAGTTGGTGCTCAAAACAACGTTGCTAACGCTGGTATCTTTGACCTTGACGTTGACTCCAACGGTCGTTGGTCAGTTGAGAAGTTCAAAGGACTTCTTTTCCAAATCGAGCGCGATGCTAACGCTATTGCACAAGAGACTCGTAGAGGAAAGGGCAACTTCCTGATCTGTTCAGCAGACGTTGCTTCAGCACTTGCAATGGCAGGTGTACTTGACTATTCTTCAGGTCTTAACGGCGCTGGTGGTCCTTCCATCGGTGAAGTTGATGACACTGGTAACCTTGCTGTTGGTACTATCAACGGTCGCATTAAGGTCTACGTTGATCCTTACTCTGCTAACCTTTCCGACAAGCACTACTACGTCATCGGATACAAAGGTACATCACCTTATGACGCAGGACTGTTCTACTGTCCTTACGTTCCCCTCCAGATGGTACGTTCTATCGATCCTGATACCTTCCAACCCAAGATTGGTTTCAAGACTCGTTACGGCATGGTCAGCAATCCTTTCGTCACCACCAACGGAACCTACAACGGTACTCCCGATGGCGAAACACTTACGGCAAACGCCAACATGTACTACAGAAGAGTACAAGTTATCAACCTCATGTGATTCATCACTTCAGGTTTCTTACAGACCTCCCAGCAATGGGGGGTCTTTTTTTGTCTAAATAATTAAAGATAATATCATGGTTGTAATCATGGCAACTTCAGTAGAAAGGGAAAAGGAAAAGTTAAAAGAAGAAGTTAAAAAAGAACCCACCGAGCATGTACCGAGCAAGTCACCGAGCAAGTCACCGATCAAGGTGATTGCTCTTGCCGTAGGATCTGCATTTGCTCTAGCACATATTGGTTTGTTGGGCTACGTAATTAATAAACCAGAACACCAGCAGGTTCCTCAAGTACCTACAATCAATATCCCCCGTGGAGATTATTCTTCATATCGAATCAAAGCAGGGAAGGATGGATATGAGATTGAGTACAAAGCAAATGATCCTGCTATTTTAGAATCCCAAAAATCTCTATCTTCAGATACCAATAAGAAAGGATTGTTTGGCGGTGGTACTGAAAGTCGTCGCGAGTGGCGTCAAGACCAGTTCACTATGGACGGTACACGCAACCTAGGAGGTGCTGTATTAGACGGCGAGGGAAAGTCTGCAAAAGACATCGCGTGTATCGTGGCGGACGCTGGAGCACGGTCACAAGGTGCGATGGCAGGTAGTGCTATTGCTGCTGGAGTTGCTGTTCCTGCCCTTGCTAGCGTCCCTTACGTGGGTTGGTTAGCAGGTGGATGGGCACTGTTACTGGGACAGAAAGCAGGTTCCGAACTAGGATCCCAGGTAGGAACAGTTTTCAATGACTGCTAAATAGTAGTGCTTGGGACGCTGACATGCCTGCTGATTGGTATAAGGAACAACCTAAAAATAGAAACTATTTAACTCCTGTTGGATTCAAGTTAAAACTTGAAAGATTTGCTGGTGTTGATTTCTTTTGCCAAGCAGTAAATCTTCCTGATGTAGAGATGCCCTTCACAGAAGTGCAGACAAGATTTAGGGGAGTTCCTATCATTGCTGGTGGTGGTGTTACTTACGGTAACCTACAACTTCGTTTTATTGTAGACGAAGATATGGCAAACTACACTTCAATATGGAACTGGATTAGAGACAACGGCAATGCAGAATCTGGCGGTGAAGTAGAAGGTCTTGGTTATTCTGGTGCTCAACTAGAAATCCATACCTCAAGTAACAACATAAACTTTGTTATTGATTTTGAAAAAATCTTTCCAATATCTCTGACAGAGTTAGTGTTCGACGCTTCATCACAGGACATTGATTTCTTCACATCTAATGTGACTTTTAAGTATACTCGGTATACTATTCGTGATAAAAACTTCAGGATTATATGAACTTTGACAAACTAAATCAACGCTTCTCTAAAATTAGAGAAGAGTGGCAACAAGATACACAAATCGATTTCCAGTTTAAAAACAAAGAATATTCAGAAGATCTTGCAAGACTTGCATTAGAGATTCCGTTTCAACATAACAAGTATTTAAATTACTACACAGATCTTTCCCAGATCAAAACTTCTTTAGAGTTTGAAGTCCGTAGAATGGTGAAAGAAAAAAGAGAATACTATGGTGGAGAAGCAGAAGCAAAAGTTTATGCAGAGAAACCATTTGGTGCTTCTATCAAGACCGCAGAAAAAATGAAGGTCTATATGGAAGCAGACAACGAGATTATTAACATCGAAGCTAAAGTAAAATTTATCGATCAGATGTTATATTTTCTTGAGCAAGTTATGAGGCAAATCTCTAATAGGGGATTTCAGATTAAAAGCGCCATTGAATGGGAAAAATTTATTAACGGGAGTGCGTGATGTCTAACCTCATCACTGTTAAGAAAAAGAATGAAGTGTATCTGACAGTTACTTGTGAACCTCACGCTCACAGAGAGTTGGCAGATTATTTTTCATTTGAATTGCCAGAAGCAAAGTTTCTAAAACGTCAACCAAGATTTAGATACTGGGATGGAATGATTCATTTGTACTCTCCGGGTACAGGTGATCTTTACAATGGTTTATTACCACATCTAAAACTTTGGTGTACAGAAAGAAAGTATAGATTATCGTATGAAAATAATGATTGGTATGGTAGTCCAGAAGAAGTTAATGATTTAGTTTCTCCTGGTGGTGTTAAAGTTTATATGGATAAAATTTGTAAGTATCCACCAAGAGACTACCAATACGCCACTGTATACAAAGCATTAAAATATAATAAAGGATTGTTTCTCTCACCTACAGGGTCGGGAAAATCTTTAATGATCTACAGCATTGTGAGATATTATGTTGCTACAGGTAAAAAGATTCTACTAGTAGTTCCCACTACTTCTTTGGTAGAACAAATGATTAAAGATTTTAGCGACTATGGATGGAATGCCTCCGAGTTTTGTCACACCATTTATTCAGGCAAAGATAAGAATACTGATAAACCAGTTGTCATATCTACCTGGCAATCAATCTATAAGTTTCCCAAAAGATACTTCGATGACATTGACTGTGTTATCGGTGATGAAGCACATCTATTTAAGTCGAAGAGTCTGACAGGCATCATGACCAAACTACATAATGCCAAGTACCGTTTTGGATTTACTGGTACGTTAGATGGTAGCAAGACTCACAAGTGGGTGCTGGAAGGATTGTTTGGTGCATGTGATAAAGTTACTAAAACTGATGATCTGATTAAGCAGGGATACCTTTCAAGTTTAAGGATTAAAATTTTAGTTTGTAAGCACGAGTATCAATATTTTGAAGACTATCACGCAGAGATGGAGTACATCGTAACTCACCAAAAAAGAAATAACTTAATCAAAAATCTTGTTACTGATATTGATGGTAACACTCTTGTTCTCTTCAACTACGTGGAGAAGCACGGAGAACCATTACATGAACTAATAAATAATAGTGTTAGTGATGATCGTAAAGTATTCTTTGTTCATGGCGGTATTGATACCGAAGATAGAGAATTGGTTAGAAACATCACAGAGAAAGAAGACAATGCAGTGATCATTGCTTCTTATGGAACATTCAGTACTGGTATTAATATCAAAAGATTACACAATATTATCTTCGCATCACCTTCTAAATCAAGAGTCCGAAACTTACAAAGTATTGGTAGAGTATTGAGGAAGGGAGAAGGTAAAGAGATTGCTACTCTTTATGATATTGCTGACGACATTTCAGGTAGTAGAGAAAATTACACACTCAAACATCTATACGAAAGGATTGCAATTTACCAGGAAGAAAACTTTAAGTATGAAACAATTAAAGTAAATTTAAGGTAATACATGGAAGAAGAATTTTACGCAACAATAAAGTTGTCGTCAGGGGAAGAGATAGTTTCTAAAGTTTGTTACATGACAGATGAAGATTCATTAATTTTAGATAATCCATTTTTAGTAGAAAAAGTTGTACAAAAAAGATTGGGCAAAACTGTAGAAGGATTCTCATTAAAGGAATGGATTTCCTCCTCCTACGATGACATGTTTATTATTAAGATGGATCAGGTTGTAACAATTTCTGAACTAGATGAAAGAATAGTTGAATATTATATTCTAAAGTTAGATAACGTTAGTGCAGAAAATACAGAACAAAGAAATGACTTCTCAAGAGAAATGGGTTACTTGGGATCAGTAGAAGATACTAAAAAGAAATTAGAAACTCTATTTAATAAAAGCTAATATTATTGTTCCTTCACCCTTAACAGAGTTATTCTATTAGGTTTTAGGTCTTTTGTCAAGAGGCTTGACAGAATCGCATTGTTCTGCTATACTAACATTAATAAATCTAATAGATATGGCAAAAGCAAAGACTGAATATTACGTAAATAATAAAGAGTTTCTTGAAGCTATTGTTGAGTACAAACGTAAGGTAGAGATTGCTAAAAATAAAGGAAATAGTAAACCTTTAGTCCCAAACTATGTTGGTGAGTGTTTCCTTAAGATTGCCACACACCTATCATACAAACCTAACTTTGTCAACTACATGTTCCGTGAGGACATGATCTGTGACGGCATTGAGAACTGCCTACAGTATATTGACAACTTTAATCCAGAGAAGTCTTCCAACCCTTTTGCTTATTTTACCCAAATCATTTACTATGCTTTCCTGCGTCGTATCCAGAAAGAGAAACGTCAGTTAGAAATCAAGAGTAAGATCCTTGAAAGATCTGGTCACCAAGAAGTCATGTACACGGAAACTTACGAAGGTGATATGGCAGGTATGAATGCTTCATACTCTGATATGGGTAGCATCAAAGAAAATATTGAAACTAAAATGAATCGATGACAGTAGCACTTATTACTGACCAACACCTTGATGGTCGCAAAGGTTCTATGGCATTTTGGAATTACTTCCTTAAGTTCTATGATGATGTCTTCTTCCCTACGTTAGAGAAGAAAGGTATCACAGAGATCATTGACCTTGGTGACACGTTTGATAACCGTAAAGGCATTGACTTCAATGTCTGGAATAGAATTCGTGCTTGTTACTTTGATCGCTTGAGTGATATGGGTATCACAGTCCACACCATTTTGGGCAACCATTGTGTGTACTACAAAAATACAAACTCTATCAACTCTCCTGATTTATTGCTTGGTGACTATGATAATATTCGTGTCTACGATGAGACTTGTACTGTTACTATTGAGGGTACGAAAATTTGTTTCGTCCCTTGGATCAATAGGGAGAACGAAGAAGCGACAATGGAGCATCTCAAAAATACAGATGCAGAAATAGTTATGGGACATCTTGAGCTCGACGGGTTTGAAGTAACCCCTGGTCTTAAGATGGAGCATGGTATGGATCCCAAGATCTATAAGAACTTCAAGCAAGTATTCTCTGGTCACTATCATCACAAGTCAAGCAAAGGTAACATCACATACTTGGGAAATCCTTACCAGATGTTTTGGAACGACTACGCTGACACTAGAGGGTTTCATCTTTACGAACCAGCAAAGAACAAACTTCGTATGGTAAAGAACCCATATGAAATCTTTAAGAAAGTATACTACAACGATGTAGATAAGGACATGGTTCTAGACTACCCAGAGTACAAAGATACTTTTGTCAAAGTCATTGTTGAAGAAAAGAAAGACTATTATCTTTTTGAGAAAGTTATTGATTCATTGTATGCTTCTGGTGTTTATGATATTAAAATTGTAGAAACACTTGTAAGTGAAGATGAAACAGAAGACATTGATCTTGAAGTAAAAGACACTCTGACTTTATTGAATGAATATATTGATGAGGTAGAGATGTCCGTAGATAAAACATCTTTGAAAAAATTAATGAGATCCCTATATATTGAAAGTTGTGAAATGGTATGATGCAAACATACGTTCTTTCCCTGGCTGATAAACCTGAAGGAGTGTTCTCCGTAGTAGATAATAACACTGGAGAACATGTAATTCCTATTTTTGAAGACGCGGAAGATGCTGAACGTTATGCAATCCAAATGGTTGAAGTACAAAATGGACCATCACTACAAATTCTTGAAATAGAAAAAGAAATTATTGTTGCTGCCTGCGAAGAAAAAGACCAAAGGTATGCTATAATAACTATCGATGATTTTATAATCCCTCCCTGCTAACATATAATGATTGTTTTTCAAAAATTACGTTGGAAAAATTTCCTATCTACAGGAAATGTATTCACGGAAATTGATTTGTTAGCTTCTAAAACAAATTTGATTATTGGCTCTAATGGTGCTGGTAAGTCTACCATTCTAGATGCATTAACTTTTTCTTTGTTTGGAAAACCATTTCGTAAGATCAATAAACCAATGCTGGTGAATAGCATCAATCAGAAAGATTGTGTGGTTGAGATAGACTTTAGTATTAGTAAGAACGATTTTAAAGTTGTGCGTGGCATCAAGCCTAATGTCTTTGAAATATATCAGAACGGTCAGATGCTTGATCAGTCTAGTACAACAAACGATTATCAAAAACATCTAGAGACTAACGTTCTTAAGATGAACTATAAATCGTTTACGCAGATTGTTGTTCTTGGTAGCAGTACCTTTGTACCTTTTATGCGATTGCCTATTACATCACGTAGAGATATTATTGAGGATATCCTTGACATTCAAATATTCTCTGTGATGAATACAGTCTTAAAAGATAAAGTTAAAACATCTACTGAAGAGATGAAAGATATTGATTACAAGGCAGAACTTGCTGAACAGAAAATCAATATGCAACAACAGTTCATCGAACAGATGAGTAAAAGAAATGAAGAATCTATTGTTGAGAAACAAACATTCATAAACGATTTGGATTTAGAACGTATTGCTGCTCAAGAATTAGTAGAAGAGTTTAATAATAAAAATGAAATTTATTGTAAAGAACTTGAGAGCACAGCATTCACCCCTACAAAGTTAAAAAAGTTAAACACTTTGAAGGGAAAGATTGAACAAAAATTTTCTGCTCATAAAAAACAGCATGAGTTCTTTACTCATAATGAAACATGTCCTACATGTAGTCAATCAATCACAGAGGAACTGAAAAATAGTAAAGTTGACTCAATCATGAATTCTATTAAAGAACTTAATGAAGGGTTTGCGGAGATGGACATTGCAATCAAACTTGAAGAAGAGCGAGAGAGTCGTCATCTTCTAACTTCTAAACTTATTACGAAAACTAACTCTGATATTGCTATTCAAAATTCTACTATTAGTAGAATACAAAAACAGATTAGAGACTTATTAGATCAGGTTGAACTGTTAAGATCTAATAAATCAGATACTTCAGAATCACAAGAGAAGTTAGAATACTATCAAGAAGAATATTTGAAACTGAAAAAGCAAATATCTGAAATCAAAAAAGAAAGAGATACTCTCCTTGCAGCATCTCAACTCTTGAAAGATAATGGTATCAAAACCAGGATCATTAAAAGATATTTGCCGGTGATGAATAAACTCATCAATCAGTATCTTCAGAATATGGACTTCTATGTTAACTTTGCATTAGATGAAAACTTTGAAGAAACCATCAAGTCGCGGTACAGAGATTCTTTCTCTTATGAATCTTTCTCGGAAGGAGAAAAAGCTCGTATTGATATCGCTTTGTTGCTTACTTGGCGTTCTATTGCTAAACTTAAGAATAGCGTCGATACTAACATATTGATCCTTGACGAGATCTTCGATGGGTCACTAGATCAGAATGGCACTGGTGAGCTAGGTTGGATTCTTCGTAACTTCGATGATGACACTAACGTGTTTGTCATCTCTCACAAAGAAAATTTAGACGGAAAGTTTGAAAGAACTTTGCAGTGTGAGAAAGTAAAGAACTTCAGCGTTGTCCGTGAGACAGTTGCTGAAGTGTCATAGGGGAGGATGCAGGGTCTCCCTTTTTTGCTATGATATGTCCATCAACGCAAGAGAGTCATGTCACGCCAAGAGATCAAAGGTAACCTTGCCCGTCTTCTCGCTACCGAGAACCTTGTGGTGGAACACCGCAACTGCCCTACAGCACAGTTCAATGTAGACACCCGTGTACTGACTCTCCCTAACTGGGACTATGCTTCTAGCACTGTGTATGACTTGCTGGTGGGACACGAAGTCGGACACGCTCTCTTCACCCCCAATGAAGACTGGACTATTGTTGCTGACTGTCCTGCAGATTATGTCAATGTAGTTGAGGATGCTCGTATTGAGAAAATGATGAAGCGTATGTATCCTGGTCTTCGCAAATCATTTGCTGGTGGATATAAAGAGTTGAATGAAGAAGATTTTTTTGAGATTAAAAATAATAATGTAAGCGAGTATACTTTAATCGATCGTATTAATCTTCACTGCAAGATTGGTGCTAATGCGATGATTCCCTTCAGTGAAGAAGAAAAACAGTTTGTTATTCGCACAGAAAATAGTGAGACTTTTGAACAAGTTCTCAAAATATCAGTTGACATATTTAATTACGTCAAAGAAAGTCTTGATAAAGAACAACCAGCACCTGATGTAATGACCCCCCAACAAAATAGTAATGGTTCTTCTGGTGGTGAACAACTTACAGAACAGACTGGAGAAGGCGAAGAAATGACTCACGAAGAAATGCAAGAAGAAGCAAATCGTCGTGAAGAACAGAATGAATCTAGTTTAAGTTCTGGAGGAACAAACTTCGAGGAATCTAAAACTCAAAAATCTTTTGATGATAAGTCAAAACGATTTGTTAGTAAATATAGTAATAACTCAACTTATGTTGAAATTCCTGACAACGTAAATATTTCGGAATACGTTGCCGATTGGAAAGAAGTTCATAACTGGATTGATCAGTATAGAAATAATATTACTATTGATAACTATGAAGAAAGATATATAGAAGTCGATAGTGCTTATAGAGAATTTCGTAAGCAATCACAGAAGGAGGTAAACTACCTTGTTAAGGAGTTTGAGTGCCGTAAGTCTGCTGACGCTTACGCTCGTGCTGGTCAATCTAAAAGTGGTGTGCTTGATACTACAAAGTTACACACTTATCGTTATAATGAAGATCTCTTCAAAAAAGTAACTGTATTGCCTGATGGCAAGAACCACGGATTACTGTTCTTGCTAGATTGGTCTGGATCTATGCAACATGAAATTCTTGCCACTGTAAAACAGTTGTTGAACCTCACTGCTTTCTGTAAGAAAGTACAGATTCCATTTGAAGTCTATGCTTTTACTAATGATTATCACTCTGTTCGTAGAGCAACTTTGACTTCACTGAATGCTGAAGATTATTTTGAACAAATGGGTTGTCAAGAGAACAAAATCTTCTTGGGTAAGAACACTTTTTATCTGATGAATTTTATTTCTTCACGTTCTAATTCTAAAGATTACGAACGCATGTGTCTTAACATTTTCCGAGAAGCATATGCTTACGTAAATTATGTTGGTTATCACACCACTATGGGTATTGGTTTATCAGGTACTCCATTAAACGAGGCTATTGTGATGCTAAACTATATTATCCCAAAGTTTAAAATCAATAATAGTTTGCAGAAAGTTAACGTTTGTATTTTAACGGATGGAGAATCTTGTGGTACTTCCTATGGACGGAAATTTTATTCTGATCATAAAGACGAAAATTATATTCGTCCTCGCCGTGTTGATGGATGCTGCTTACGAGATAGAACAACAGGAATCACATACAGTCAGTTTGATGGTTGGGGAGAGAACACAAATGTGTTTGTTCGTCAGTTAAAGGATAGAAACCCTGGTGTTAATGTGATCGGATTTCGCATCGGAACAGCATCTCAACTATCTGCTTTTGTGAGTACCTATGGTAACTCTTTTAAATATTTGGAAGTTCAACGACAGTGGAGGAAAGAAAAATCAGCAATCATTCCTGACCCAAAATCTTTTACAGCATTGTATGCCATCTCATCTAACGCATTGTCAGCATCATCTGATTTTGATGTTGAGTCTGGCGCTAACAAAGGAGAGATCAGAAAGGCATTCAAGAAAATGTTGGCAAGCAAAACGACAAACAAAAAATTACTAACTTCTTTTGTGGAGTATGTCGCTTGACGAACCGTCCACTCTGCCCTGACTCTGCCCCCACTCTGCCCTATAATAACTACATCAACAAACAAAGCAAATGACTCGTCCTGCTCAAGTCGATATGATCCAACTGTTCTCCTACATCGAGAACAACTATGGTACTGAAGTCGGAACTGATGCCATCAAGGCATCTGCTGATCACATGGGTTATTCTTATGCTACTATCTGTAACCGTATGGAACCATACAAGTCTGGTCGTGGTAAGTGGAACCTGACTGTTGACCAGGTACGAGAGCAACTAGAAGAGATTGTTACTGCTCCTACCAACCTTATTCCACTTAAGGACGAAACTTTTGTTCCATTCGGAAACTTTCTCGATGTAAAAAAGATTATTAAATCTGGTATTTTCTACCCCACTTTCATCACTGGAATGTCTGGTAATGGTAAGACACTATCTGTTGAGCAAGCATGTGCCTCTCTAAATAGAGAACTCATTCGTGTAAACATTACCATTGAAACCGACGAGGATGATCTTATTGGTGGGTTCCGTTTGGTTGACGGTAACACTGTTTGGCATAATGGTCCAGTCATCGAAGCTTTGGAACGTGGAGCTGTGTTGCTTCTAGATGAAGTTGACCT
>Ga0209557_1000427_pt1 | contig 25257 bp, 30 predicted proteins | sample SaaInlV_120m_DNA_4_FD_184672 | JGI IMG/M metagenome (GOLD analysis project Ga0209557, IMG submission 184672) | Marine microbial communities from expanding oxygen minimum zones in the Saanich Inlet - Saanich Inlet SI074_LV_10m_DNA (SPAdes) (version 2) | ecosystem: Environmental > Aquatic > Marine... | reverse complement strand
AAGCTCATATGCCTGACGACACCGCCATCTGCTTCCCCAGATTGCAAACTAGCCCATAATTGCGTGAATAACCGCGTTGTTTCAGGGAGATACAGGCGTGCTTTTTGTGTGATGCATGGGCTGAGGTCTTAATTATCAGCAATTCTATAGCTATTACTCAAAAACCCATTTGGCGAGGGTGGGTTTTGATAAGGGCTAAATATTGAAATTAGGTTTAACCCACATATAATTTCTTTATGAATTTTGACATTACTGATTATTTTGGTTTCTTATACTCGGCAATACGATCAGCGTATTCTAAGCGCTCTTCTAAACTCATCGAGTTAATAATTGAAATCAAGTTTTTTTGAGCGATTTCTAGACGCTGAAGCGATTTACCAGCATGAGTCTTGAAAACTACCTCAAAAGTATTTTTGTCAAATTCTGCGCTCCGCAAAATGTCAATTGTTTCTTGGCGATTTGCTTCAATATTTGCTTTTATCGTATTTTTATTGATTATTTGACTGCGCATTTTGCGCCTTAATTCATCTTTTTGATCTTGGTTAAGTGCGCGTATATAAAATGAGCCTATTTGCCTGTCCTTCAATTTAGAAATGCCTTTAAACTCATTTTTTGAATGTTTGAAAGTCGCACCACCTACTGCGCCAATGATTAGGATATTTAATGCGAGGGAGATTGCAAATATAATCTTCCAAATCTTGCGGATATCTTTTTGGTTAAATTTATTAATCATTTTTATTCCCCTGAATATAATGAACTAAGATCTACAAATGGGTCTGCAAGCTCCAGTTCCGCTATTGTTATGTTTTCGTCGAGTTGGAGTATTATGTTTGACCAATGTGGGCTTGAAAGCCCAATAAAAATACCAATGGTTGCAACAGTTCCATATCCCACAATTAAATAAAATCCTCCAAATTCCTTGAAAAGATTGTTCCACCAAGAGTTTTGAAATTGTTTAGAAACATAACTCTTTGATTTTTGGTATTCTTGTTCTGAAGTGTATAAGATTTTGCGTCTTAATGTTTTAGAAGCTTCTGGAGCACTTTGTTTTGCAGCAGCAAAGAAATCTTCAAGTTCAAAATCTCTATTATTTTTATTTTCAGTCATTTTGATACCCTAATTCTGATTTTTGAGATTGCAAAGCATCAGACAGTGTTCTCTTGCCACGGGCAATTAGGCTCTCTACGGCCTCTATGCTCAGTTCAAGTTTTTCAGCAATCTCTGGATTTGATATGCCCTCAAGGTGTCGCATAGAAACTGCTTCACGTTGACGAACTGGTAGTTTTGCCAACGCACTATAAAGTGCGTTGGCTCTTGATTGGTTAAGTAAATAATGCGTTACATTTTGCCGATCGTCTATTGGCTCGGTTACTGTTTCTAGATTTACAATTTTCTTTTGCCGCAACCAATCAATACATAAATTATTAACGATTTTATAAAGCCATGTTGAAATTTTAGCATTACCTTGTTTCCAATTGGGTGCGATACGCCAAAGACGCAACATAGCTTCTTGCGCTATATCATCTGCATCTGCTTCATTTAGAACTCTATGAAAGGCTTGAGTAAATATTTTAGACATAAACCTATCAGTTAAAATTTGTGAAGCTCCCGGAATGCCATTAGCATAAGCCTCTAGCAATGCATTATCACTCATTCCAGATAATTGATCAAATCGCATTAGACTTTCCACCATGTATACTGAGTAACAAGAATAACCGTTTTAGTCATCTTTGTTTTAGCCTTTACGTTTTTTAAGCTTGGAAAATTCTTTTTTACTTAAATGGCCGTCATTATTTAAATCCAAACTTTCAAAGATATTACCAAATCTATTTGAAACTACTGAGTTGAGTTCATCAAATTCTAAAACTCCATTTGAATTTTGATCAAGTATTTGCATCATTCTTTTAGCACGAAAGGAAACTTTTGTAGTTCTAGCAGTAATTAATTCCTCTATTGATAAGGCGCCATCATGATTAGTATCAGCGAACGAGAATTCTCTTTCCCTGTGGTTCATTAATTCTGTTTTTGAAATTAGATTGTCATTATTAAAGTCAATTTTTGAAAATTGAATTCCATCAAATGGTTTGAACCCTTTTAGTTGATCTGCGTAACCAATAGAATTAGATCCAACTAAAGTAATAACAGTAAAGGCGGTCATTATTGATTTCTTATATTTCATATTTAGCTCCAAATTAATTTTGAGTGTGAATTTTAATTACTTATGATTATTAAACGTTGGAGGAGCTAATTTCCGTCGAATTAAATTTTTTTAAATATGAAATTGAGTAAATAATCTGTAGAAATTAATTAAAACTATCTGATGTACGATCTCGTATGTCTGACGACACCCACGATTAACTCCTGTTCATCATTGTCTAAGAGCCGGACAGCACGACCGTGATAACGGTCTTGTTCGATATTAGCTTGCAGACTTTCATTCAAAATTAGACGAGACAGCGTGATTGCCTCTGCTTTGCTCACAACATTCAGCCGGGGCAGAGTATCGAATAGAGCTTCATCATAAGAAGGGGGAGTGACCCATCCACGAATCAAGTTCCAGTGGTTTAAAGATAAGCCGGTCAAACCGATTACGACTACCCAAGGCAATATGAATACCCCAAGCCATCCATGCAGGAGCTTAAGTGTTCGCTCCAATGAAAAAGGCGGCAGTATCATATTAGTTAACCTTCCATAACTTAGTGTCCGTCATTTCGATAATTCATGAGCATGAATGTCAGATCCTCTATACCGATCTATCGATGCAATCCCTAGAATGAAAAATTAGTGCACTAGGCCAGGCCAATGAAGAAGCCCTTTCAAAGGCGACCCATTCCAATGAATAGCTGCCGATCTTGGTCCTTAATTGCTCGGCGACCATGCATAACACGTGTGTTATCGATCACTGCGACATCCCCATCCTGCCAATTAATCTCGACCGTGCAGGTTTCAGCAACTCCCCTAAGTTCTTCTATTTCTTTGGGCGTTACAACAGCACCATCATCTAGGGTATAGACTGGTGGTTCGTAATTATGGGACGGGCCCAGAATTGCGTTTGCGAAAGCCTGCCCATTTGACAAAGACGAAGGACGCACAGGAGAAACCTTGATGCGATACTCAAGAGAACCATCATCGTTCAGTGTAAAATCCTGATCAGGAATTGACGCTTTAAATTGCAGGATATGCTCTTGTGTAACATCTTCGGGTTCGCTGATAGCAGGATGCTCATTTGCCAGATATCGTTTCCACAAAGCTTCGGGCAATGTCCTCGTGACCATCATACGCTGAGACCACCGAGACTTTTGTACGTCCGAGAAGGCTTCGAAGACACGACGACCATCGCAGATCGTGGTTTGAGACCCTTCAAAAGCAGCCTTTGAGCTATAAAATGCAACAATGTCAGGGCAAACTGGTGTGTTGCCGTTTTCGATGTGAAGGCCAATTGGCCCAAGGCCAGCATCTACTTTTTGGGTACTCTTATTTGTATTCTCTCGCGCAGGATCAAAAGTAATGGTCTTACAAAGCTGTGATGTGATAGCGCTAAACGATGACATATCCATATCAAAGCCTCGTAGCAGCGCCCATCCATCGGAATTCAAATAGTCCTTGATATCGGACAGCACTGCTGGATTAACGGAAAGGTCGCCAATATCGGATGGGCGGATTATATTATAGATCATATCAGATTTCCTATGGGTTATGATATTCTTCACTTATGGTTTGGCTTCGGGGTTAAGTGCAGCCAAAGTTCTTGGATCGCGAGCCTGTGCGCCCACGGATTTGTCAACCAGAGATGGAAGCAGCCGTTGCACTTTGACGAAGAACCGTTCCTTGCCTTTCGGAAAGCTCTCACGTTTCCCTTTTAGGATCGCCTCCCAGGCTTGCGTCGAGACCACTTCGGCAGAGTCGAGTGTCATATCCATTGGTTCGACCAATGCACTAAACACGCTTTCCGCTGCAGTACGTGTTGCGCGAGGTGCGATGTAAGTTACTCCAATATCCGCGCCTGATAGTTCACGGCGCATAGCATCCGAGAAACCGCGAAGTCCAAATTTAGTGGCTGAGTAACCTGCGAAAAATGGATAGGCGATATCGCCGAATACTGATCCAATGCTAACAATACGCCCTTTTGATTTGCGCAAAGCAGGCAGCAGGTCGCGGGTCAATGCCATGGGCGCGACAAGATTGGTAGTCGTCATTCGCTCTAAGTCGAGATCAGTCATATCCGCAAGATGTCCGACGCTCAGCACACCAGCATTGTTAATGAGAATATCAAGCGATCCGGCAATCGCATCAACAATCAACATACGCCCTTCTGGGCTGGTCACATCGGCAACAATGCACTGGATCTTATTCGCGTTACACTTAGAGCGTGTTTCATCCAATGTGCTAGAGGTGCGACCAACTAAGATCAACTCAAACCCCTTTTGCGCAGCTTCAATTGACAGTGCTCTACCGATGCCAGTACCTGCGCCAGTTATTAAGACTTTTTTGGTGTTATTCATGATGCAAGGCTTTCTAATACAACGTTTAACTGCTGAGTATCACGTGTGTTAATCAAGGTTGCAGCCACCAATCGGTTAGGAGTTCCGACGGGGAACAAGAGGCCAGCCTCAGACGGATCAGTTATGATCAAAGCAGTTGGCTGTGCGTAAATAGGTAGGTCTGACAAGTGAATCTCTATCTCTCTTGGCGACACGGGGGCCGCAGCCACGACGATCAAGACAAGCGTGCCGTCGGATTTACGGATACCCAAAGCGGAACTGACAATGCGGGGATCAGCGTTGACACGCTGTTCCACCCATTCAGGAGAGACGTTGCGCCCTGCGGCCGTAACAAGTAACGCATCTTTGCGACCGTCAATGACCAGCCTGTCCCCGTCAAAATGACCCAAATCGCCCGTGTGCCAGACACTAGGTGCTGGGCGGGCATTCAGATATCCCTGCATCACTGTCGGGCCGGAAACAACAATTTCACCGTTTTCTAAAGATACGTTCAACCCATCTAGTACCGGCCCAACTGTGCCAGGTTGATTGTCTCCGGGGCGGTTCATCGCTACGACGGCGCAGCATTCGGACAATCCATATCCTTCATGAACAGGGATGCCGATATCATGTGCCGATTTAATCAAGGAAGCTGAGCTGGAGGCACCACCGACGGCTACGAAACGAAGACTGTCTGGAGCTCTCTGGTGCGCAACTGCGTCGATCCAACGAGCCAAAATAGCTGGAGCCAGAAGGCTTGTTGTTGGACGTATCGTCTCAAAGGCTTGAACAAGTGGATCAATAGGAGCGCCGAAAAGAGACTTGGTGGCTTCAAATCGGAAAACCGTTTTCGCACCGGCCACAATCGGTAGAAATATTCCACATATCTGTTCTAAAAGCTGCGCAAGTGGAAGAATAGATAGATGTGTATCTGACGCATCAGCAGCGATAACTCTGCTCAAGGCGCGGATCGAGGCATCCATTTGACGATCCCCAAGCACCACACCTTTGGGGTTTCCAGACGATCCAGAGGTGTAAATTATTCGCTTGGCACCACCATTATAAGATCGAAACGCGCAGACTTCATTTGATTGTGCGGCGGGGTTAATCAATTTCAGGTGCGGTAAGGCAGAAAATATCTCCGGGTTGCTTGTGATAACTGAACTGACTTTTGCATCCATCAAAATATGAGCGTTCTGCTCAGTGCTGAAAAAGAAAGGTAGGGGCACTTGCCGTTTTGCGCTGAGCGTCAACGCTAGATCAGCGATCACATAATCGATGCCGCCCGCAAGGCCGATGCCAATAGTACCTTCTACTGCGTCCAACTGACAGGCAAGACACTCCACCCGTGTGGCCAAATCGCTCCAACTGATCTGGTTTATATCATCCTCAAACGCTATGTTGTCTGGTCGGGTTACTGAATGGTGCTTTATAGCTTCAAAAACCTGCTTCATCAGGAAGCCGCCCCAGCTAAATTCGCGGCCAGTCCACGTGGAGACAAAACGACAGGTTGAGACAGAACCTCACTAAAAGCGCAGACCTTTGGATCAGTGTCGTAATACGATCCCCAAGCCTTTGGGTTTGGAACTTGAGTTACGTTTGCTGAAGCCAATTCTACATAGTTTAAAGACGTTCTATTCAATAACCGACGCAGCGGCTTGGTTGCCGTAAACACACCACAAGTCATCGCGTTCTGACGGCCCCACTCAATCATTTTATCCAGCATGGGCAAAACAGGGAAAGGCGTTGTGGAGGCGAGGGAAACAACTTCCATTATTTCTGAAATTGGAACAGAAATGCCCGCGACTTGTTGCAAGGCACTTGAAAAATCTGAGGGAAGATAAGCGTCGGAAAAAAAGCCATCCTCTGCGGTTCTAATGCCCGCCGCACACAGTATTTCTCCATCGATACGTTTAGCCACAACCAGTAACGGTGCAAACTCATCTATGTTCGCACCATAGACGCGCCTATAAACGCCCCTTATATGGTCTTGAGCTTCTTGGCGTCCGGGGCAATCCCCACTTAAAAATTCGATCTTCATGTCCAACCTCAATGTGCCTTTTTATGACGTACTGAGGCTGTTCTGGTTGCTTTGACTTACAAGAGACTTACAAAATTTAGATAAACCGACAAACGGCCGTTAATCGCTGCTGAAAGTAAATGAAAAAACACTCCCTCCACCATCTCGATCTTGAATAGTGATGGCCGCATTGTGGGATTCGGCGACAGATTTGACGATGGCCAAACCAATACCCGATCCGTGACTTTTAGAGTTAGATTGAGCGCCGCGATTAAATCGTTCGAACAAGGCCGTTTTTAGCGCATCCGGTACACCAGAACCACGATCAAGAACCCGTAATCCGATAGGATTAGACAGAAGTTCTATTTCAACTTCGCTGTCTTCAGACGTGTATTGCAAAGCGTTTCTGACGAGATTTCTGACTGCAATGGTCAAAAGCCCAGTGTTTCCATGAACGAATACCTTTTCTTCTCCGATCACTGACAAGCTTCGGCCAGCCCGTAAGGCAACAGGCGCCAAGTCAGTCGCAACTTCAACAGCCACGCGTCGCAAATCCACCTTCTCAAAACCTGATTGCAATGCAGCATCAGCGCGTGACAGATCAATAAGCTGTCCAAAAATACGATCCAACTGTTTTGCATCTTCGGACAAAGTTTGCTTCAATGCCGGATCACCGATCCTATCGATACTGGATCTAAGTACAGCGATTGGCGTGCGTATTTCATGTGCCACATTTGACGAGAAATCTCGCTGCGCTTTGTAGCCCTGCTCTAGGCGATCAAAGGCTTTGTTCACATCTTCAATCAACGGCGCAATTTCGGTGGGTATCCGATCAGTTGTAAGCCGCCAATTTGTAGCCGTTGGTCCAATTTGACTTGCTTGATTCGACAAAACCCGCAATGGAGCAAGAGCACGACCGGTAGCAAACAGTGCAGATGCCAACACCATCAACACACCTAGAATAACCCATCCAGCGCCTTCTTTGATCTCGTGTAATAGATTGAAGAACTGCGATCTGTTGTTTCCCTTTGGATACGTGGACACCAAAACAAATACGTTTTGATCCGCGATCCCAGCCCTTAGACCAACACCGTGTCGATCACCTCGAAGCGCAATAGGTTGGGGGTCACCCAATTTGATCTGCGAGAGCTGTTGCCAGATAGCATCAGACCCTTCTCCACCAGCGACAATATCTCCAGTTTCGCTATAAACTGTGTATCGATAGGTTCCTTCAACACCTTGAAAACGTAGAGAGCCAGCATCGAGCCCATACATGCGAGCATAGGGATCAATCTGGCTAACGATTTCTTTGGCCTCGTCTATCATTGCCTCTTCAAGGTTTTCTTCCAAATGTTCGTAAAATTCGCTGATCAGGACAGCTCCTGCCAATATTATGCAGAGGCTTAACGCAGCAATGATGTTGAGCAGTAGGCCCCGTCTCAATGATCTGCGTTGCCCAAAAAGAAAGTTTACAATGTTCATTTCCTATTTTCCCGAAGAACGTATCCAATTCCACGCAGGTTGTGGATTTCAATACTCGCACCCTTGTCGATCAGCTTCTTCCTCAAACGGTGGGTTAACACCTCAATAGCATTCGGAGTGGCAGTTTCATCGAACCCGTATAGTGCATTTTCAATTGCATCTTTTGACACAACACGTTCGGTCTTGCGTAAAAACAACTCGAGCAAGGCGAGTTCGCGTTTTGAAAATTGTGTCACAACCTCATCGATGACCACAGACCGATCAGCCGTCTCGTATTTTACGTTACCCAACGCTAGTGTCATCCCAAGTGCGCCGCCCGGTCGCCTCAAAACGGCATTTACTCGAGCAATCAGTTCTGACACTGCAAATGGCTTAACGATGTAGTCGTCTGAGCCTGTGTTTAGGCCTATAATTCGGTCGTCCAGCGCATCTCGGGCTGTACATATTATGATTGGGATTTGCTGTTTAACTGATTTAATCTGCGGTAAGACTTTTAATCCGTCTTGATCAGGTAAACCAAGATCAAGAATGACCGCGTCATATTCAAAACTTTTCACGGAGTGCAAAGCATCCGCAGCGGTGTGGACAACATCTACGACAAAGCCAGAATCGCGCAAACTGGCGCTCGTATTGAGCGCCAGTCTTTCGTTGTCTTCAATATAAAGTAGCCGCATTCGGCATGTCGCCCTATTTTCGGATATACATCACAGTTGAGCCATCATCGGCCTTGAACGATACCTTTGCAAGATCGCCGTTCAAATCGTACCAAAGATCGCGTGCCAGTCCACCTGAAAGCCGATAATGATGCGTTGAAACATTGCCGCGCTTAATTTTCACAGATTCTGTGCCAAAGTCTGCCACACGTATCTTCATGATTTTTCCGTCAATAGTGTTCATTAGCTTGCCGGTGGTGACGATGTCTTCATTCCAAAGGCTGGCAGGTAATGCACCCTTGTTTCCCGTTTTCAACTGGTGAGGTTCGCCATTATCATTTGTGGACGAGTTGAGCTGCTGCAACGTACCACCTTTCCAACTCTCCACGCTATTGTGTTTGAAACTGTAGGCGGTTGTTCTGATCAACGGCACTTTAACAACAATATCAGTTGCAACTTTAACCGTGAAGGCACCACTCTTACCTGTAAAACTGTAACTGTGATCGCCAATGTCTTTGCCCTTTCGGATCACATCAAAACTCAGTTTACCGCTTGAAGGTATCGAGAGAGAACTTACTGGGGTGGCAAGTGCGACAGCAAAACCAAGGGCCATTCCGATAAAACGCATATCAATCTCCATTATGCTTTTAGATTGGACGTCCAATAGTCGATCAGACTTACAACAAGCTTACATGACCAAGATGGCATTGTCAGACAAACTTGACGTCCCAATGGTTGGTCCCTAATTTTTATGAATGACAACACATAATCCATTCAAATATTTCAAAACGTCTCCCAAAATCATCCGCTTAGCGGTTATGTATTACGTGCGTTACCCGCTCAGTTTCCGCCAAGTTGAGGATATATTGCATGAACGCGGCACTTTGATACGTGTTAGGCTTTGTCTGACAACACCTATTTGTTAATTGCGTCGACCAATACGAACATCATAACACAGGGTTCTTTGCTGCGATTTGACCATGCATGATTGGTGCCTTGTTGCACGACAACGTCTCCAGTTTTCAACAAATAATCTTCTTCGTCCATCATCATATAAACTTCGCCACTGAGAACGATTGAATAATCCAATGTTTCTGTGCGGTGCATATACGGGTGACGTGCGCCCTCTACTATATTTGCACCTGCGCCCATTGCTGCAAATGCGGCTTCTCCATCGATATTGGCAATCACATCAGGGTCTTCGGGATTGAATTGAACCACACGGAAAACCGATCCACCTTCGGGTGGGTGCAGGATGAGTGGGCCATCAACTGGATCATCATGACGTTCCATAGTTGCGGGTGTTTTCTCGTTCTGCCAGAAGTTCGTGAGTGTGACGCCTGGGCGTGTTTGACGTTGTAGGATACTTTTCGCAGGGCCATCGGATATAACCGTGGCAACGCCGTTTTCATCGTGGCCAGTTACGACGCGTCTAAACTGTTTTGCTTCAAATAACATTCTCTTCTCCTAATACTGAATAATAGTCATCTTTTTTTGTTCATGAACCAGATAGCTGCGAATATTGCCGCGCCAATGGCGTCGGTAATTAGTCCTTGGTGTAGCAAGCTTACACCCGCGATGCCGATGGTAATACGTGACAGTATTGTGAGTCTGCCCCGTATGAACCCAATCACGCATGCCGCGATACAGAAGACACCAACAGCGCCAGTACCCGTAGCCGTTAAAATTTCATACACACTCCCTGTCATCAGTAAGCCTGAACCGTAAAAAAACATGAATGGAAGAATATAGCAGGTGATGCCGTAGGTGAAAGCGGTCCAACCAACCTTATTTATATCTGCCTTGGCAATGCCAGCAGCAACATAAGAGGCGAGCGCGACGGGTGGAGTTATTGTGGATACGCAGCCGTAGAAGAATACGAATAGATGTGCTGTTAACAGTGGTACACCCATTTTTGCCAATGCTGGTGCAACTACAGTGGCAAGGATGAGGTAGGCTGCAGTTGTGGGTAAGCCCATGCCCAAAATGATCGCCGTCAACATGGTGAATAGCAAGGCAAAAAATGTAATGCCCCCAGAGGCTGTGATGATGAGGCCAGAAATTTTGGAACCAAGTCCAGTAACCCCCAATGTTCCCACGATAATACCTGCTGCGGCACATGCAATGGCGATTGGGACTACAGCCTTGGAACCTTCGGTGATAGCGCGGGCCGCTTTGTATAAAATGTTCAAATTAATACTGCGTGTCCAAATGATATGGGCAACCAGTAATACGATAATGGATACAAAAGACGCCTTGAATGGGGAATACCCATTCAACATCATTGCGATCAAAGTAAGAAACGGAATGATATACTGTCCACCTTTGAGCAAAATCATCCATGTTGCGTCCGTGTCTTCGATCGGTTGATCAAGTGGGGCAAGTTTGCTTTTGCCCGCCTGTAGATGAACCACGAAAAACAAAGACGTAAAGAAAAGTAGGGCAGGGATCAAAGCTGCACGCATGACATCTGAATAAGGGACGCCAACAATTTCTGCCATGATAAAAGCGGCAGCGCCCATTACTGGGGGCATGATTTGGCCACCTGTAGAAACAACCGCTTCGATTGCGCCCGCTTGGTGAGGCGCATAGCCCTCTTTCTTCATCATCGGGATTGTCAGCGTACCTGTAACGGCAACATTGCCTGCAGCTGATCCTGATATCATACCAAGTAATGTACTAAAAATAACAGCGGTTTTTGCACCAGCTGCCTGCATACCTTTGGTCAGTTTATTGGCCAATTTGAAGAAGAATTCACCTGCGCCAAATTCAGATAAAAATGCGCCGTAAATTGAGAAAAGGACGATATATGTTGACGAAACACCCAATGGAATACCAAACACGCCTTGGGATGTAGTTGTTAACAATTCAGAAATGCGCGATATGCTGTAGCCGCGTGATCCAAGAACACCGGGTAAATATTCGCTATAGAACGGGTATGTAAAAAAGAACAAGCAAATGATTGCTAAGACCATGCCGACTCCGCGCCGTGCGGCCTCTAATACCAACAAGATCAACACCACGCCAACAATTGCATCCATGCTGTCTGTGTCGCCGCCGCTCATCGCAATGTCTTTCCATCGGCTGAGGATGAAGGCGCATGATCCAACACTCAGGGCAATAAAGGCATAACTAATGATACGATCTAAAATGCTGTCTTTTAGTTTGTAAAGGGTTGGCTTGGTTAGAAATAACAGCGCCATCATCATTAAGAGATGGAAAGCGCGGATGTCGCGGGTAGACAGAATCAGGATTCCAGAAACATTTAGTAAATGGAACATACCAATACAAAATGCGATTACGTTGATGACGTTATTTGTAAGTTTGTTGAACATGGTTTTTACAATCTATACAGTCTGTGAAATCAAAAAATGGCGATCAATTAAACCGCCAATTTGAAGAGTTCTTTATCGTTACCAAGCAGATATCATTCTGCAAAGAATTTTGCGGCACCTGGGTGCAATGGTATTTTCAAAGTAAGCGAACGAGCTGGATCTATTTGATTTGCCAAAGCATTTTCAGCGCGAAATTCATCCATATTGCCGTAAACTGCTTTTGTGATTTCATATGCAATTTCATCGTTCATGCCAGCATCAACGATCAACATGTTGTTCACGCCCAGCAATGTCCCATCTGTATCGGTGTTATAAGTATCTTGTGGAACGATAACTTTGTTGTAGTTTGAATATTTCCCCAACGCTATTTCAACCTGTTCAGGTGTCATTGCAATGAATTTAAGCTTTTTGTTTGCTTTTGCTTGCATCACTGCGCCGGCTGGATAGCCACTTAACGCGAAAGCTGCGTCTACATTACCATCAGCAAGCTGGCTGAAACCATCACTGTAAGACAAGAAGCTTGGTGTGATATCATCGATGGTCAGATCAGCTAACCCTAGGACTTGCTTCAAGAACGGAATTGTTCCACCGCCAGCTGGGCCTACTGCAATGCGTTTACCCTCTAGGTCCGCGACGGAACTGATGGAAGAGCTATCCAGTGTCATCATATGAAGAACACTAAAGTGTAGTGAACCCAACGCTCGCAATTCCATTGCACCGATCTTTTTATAAGGGCCAACACCTTTATTTGCCAAAACTGATAGATTGTTGTTGGTAATACCGACATCAACTTCTTTTGAATTTACCAGACGCGGGTTTTCAACAGAGCCTTGGGTTACAATTGGAACCATCGTTGTGCCTTTTGCATGTTTATTAACAAGTGTCGAAATAGCTTGGCCAACGGGATAAAATGCGCCGCCTTGGCTGGCTGTCCCTATCCGAAGTTCGTCCGCATGTGCAGCTAGGCCCATTGTTAGTGCGGCGAATATGCCACCAAGAATGTAACGAGCATTAAAATGTGTGTTTTTAGAAATCATAATTTCCTCCCATTGATTATGACGTTTTTATTTGCATAACATAAACTGATTTAATTCCCGAACGCAATTAAAATCGATTTTTTTGCTATAAATTAAACAATATGTTTTTTATATAAAAGATCTGATACAAATATTTTCCGATAAATACTTAAACCTTGATTGCCTTTACAGTTTTTGCTGCTGCTCTTAGACCTTCTAACTTAAGGATACATTCTGCAAAGACAGGTTTACACTGAGTGTCAAATTACCCTCATTGACCAACCAACACCGAACATCAAACGTTCTAGCGCCTGCGGAATGCATAGGGTCTGCCTGAGCGAATTTGGTGGCTTCTTTCAATGAACTGGCGCGATAGATTATTAAACCTTCGCCAAACATATCTTTGCCCGATGGATCAGACAGTGGGCCTGCAAGGACCAGTTTTCCGTCTAGTTCCATTTTTGCTTGGTAAGCCAGATGAGCCGGCAGTGTTTTTTGCATCAATGGCATGTCAGCAGTTGGCATAGAGCGTACCATATATAGTTCAAAAGCTAATGCACCTCGTTCTAGAGCGCTTGCTTTGTATTCTGTCCACTTTGGCATTTTGGCCTCCTTGTTTGTTTTAAAATATCAACAATTAATTATTAAGCAAATAAAAATCGATATTATTTGACAAAATAAAATAATATAGTTTATTTTGAGGTCAGAGAGGCACGCGAATCGTAGACCGTAAATCTAGAAAGTAAGTATCGTGGATAATCAACAGTCTTTAGAAGAGATTCGCGCAGTTGCTCAACAAGATATAAGAGACTTGCGCAGCAAAATAACAACGTTGGATAAATGTAGTTTGGATTTAATACTAACTGGGGCACGCTCACATTACGCGTGGCAAGATCGCCTGGTTCCAAAAGAGTTGTTGATTGAAGTGTTCGATATTATGAAAATGGGATCGACAAGTATGAACTGCTGTCCAATACGGATTAAGTTTGTTGTAGAGCAGGAAACAAAGCAACGGTTAGCTAAATCGTTGAAGCCACTAAATGTACCAAAAGTAATGAATGCACCTGTTACGGCTATCTTGGCCTATGACACCGAATTTTGGCGTGAGTTGCTGAAATTGTTCCCACATGAAGATCGTCGTGGGCATTTTTCTAACAAGCCAGAGCATTCAGAAGATACAGCATATCGTAATAGTACCTTGCAGGGCGCATATTTCATAATTGCTGCGCGCGCATTGGGTTTAGACGTCGGGCCCATTTCCGGTTTCAATAATGCAGTTGTCGACGAAGAATTCTTTAAAGGAACTACATTAAAATCAAACTTCTTATGCAATGTTGGTTACGCGGACGAAACAGTATTATTTCAGCGTTTACCGCGCTTTGATTTTGATGATGTGTGTGAGGTTATTTAACATGATAATGAAGACAACAGTAAAGCTTAGGGCGAAGGCCAAATGCCCATCGCATTCTTTGACGCATGTTGAGGTTCGCGATTTAGTCCAAGTCATTGATGAGCCAACCGAACGTGGTGGCACGAACCTAGGGTTAGCGCCAACTGATACTGCGTTGAGTGCTTTGATTGGATGTACAAACACCATTGGCCACAAATGTGCAAATAAATTGGGTGTTGATATTGGACATCTTGAAATTTTTGCGGTCGCTGATTTCGACCGTCGGGGGGTTACGTTGACTGAAGAGATCGACGTTCCATTCCAATGCATTAAATTGACTGTGTTATCGGACGGATCAGCGTCCCAAGAAGATTTAGAACGCGTATCTGCTGAAGTGGCAAAGTTCTGTCCTTTGGCTAAACTGTTCCGCAATTCTGGAACAGACTTAGTAGAGGTGTGGAAACACGCCTAATTTTCAAACTTGGAGGAGAAAGACATGAGACTTACGAAAAGATGGATGTTAAGCGCCGCGACGGCATTAGCATTTATTCCAGTTATGGGAACGCAAGCCGTTGCCCAAGAAAAGATCAGCATGATCGCAATCGATGGGTACCCTGAAAAAGCTATGTGGGTGAAAGAATTCTCTGGATTCTTTATTCCACGTGTAAACGAAGAACTGGCAAGGTCAGGTAAATACATGATTGAATGGCAAGAGGCATATGGTGGAACGATTGTTAAGCCACGTGGTGTTCTTGAAGGGATCAAATTAGGCTTGGGCGATATTGGTATTGTGACAACAATTTTCCACAACTCTTCTTTGCCAAGCCAAGGTATTTCAGCTGTAACGCCGTTTGTCTCTGTCGATGCGCGCATCGTTGCCAAAGCGGTTGATGAGATTGCCAAAGAATTCCCGCAAATGAACAAAGAATTGGCCGATGAAAACCAAGTTTACTTAGCAACTGGTGTTGTTTTGGACACATACCAGTTGTTTTCAAAAACCCCAATCGCAACGATAAAAGATCTTGAAGGTAAGAAGGTTGCTGGCGCTGGTTACAACCTTCGTTACCTTGAAGGTATCAAAGGCGCGGCAGGTGTTCGCGGTGGTTTGCCAAAGTTCTATAACATGGTGCAAACAGGTTTGACTGATGCGGCGATGTTATGGCCAGAAGCTGCGAAAACGTTCAAAATTGCGGAAGTAGCACCATACATGTTGAAAGCTGACTTGGGCGCTGTAAATACAAAAACAGTGACCGTGAATGCTGATGTTTGGAAGAAGTTGCCAGACGAAGTTAAAGGCATCTTGCAAGCAGTGGCCGTTGAATACCGTGATCATATCGCAGCTATAGCCATGGTCCGCGCAGCGGCGTCATTGGAAGCGTACAAAGCAGGCGGCGGTACAGTCGTTGAAATGTCAACAGATGAACGTGTTGCTTGGGCAAATGCGATGCCAAATATTGCGTTGGATTGGGCCAAAGCTTTAGATGAAAAAGGCGCACCTGGTTCCGAAATGTTAAAAGCATACATGGCTAAGTTAAAAGCTGCTGGTGCAATACCAATCCGTGATTGGGCTGCGGAAATGTCTAACTAAAACAGAAGTATAAAAAGGAACCGTCATGATGTTATCTAATAAATTATATCGTTTCATTGTGACGGTTTCAGTATGCGCAAATATTGCGGGTGCGTTTATTTTACTGATCTTGGTTCTAACAATGAACTTCGACGTTGTCTCACGGGGGGTGTTTAACGCACCGTTTCGTGGTGTTGTCGAGTTCGTTGTCTTTGCAATGATTTTAATTGTGTTTCTACAATTACCGGATGTCGTACGAACAGGGCGATTAACCCGATCGGATGGGTTATTGCAGGTATTGAAATCGACAAACCCCAAACGGGGTGTTTTTCTGGAGCGTTTCATTGATGTGGTTTCATGTTTGTTCATGTGTATGATTGCTTGGACTGTATGGCCCGAATTCGTCGAATCGTTTGAAAGTTGCCATTTTTACAATGCGCCTGAATTTGGTCGGCCTGATACTGGTAATCTTTATACTGATTTTATGAACGGGATGGATCGCTGCGACTACTTTGGTACGCCTGGCATCCTAAAGGCCCCATGGTGGCCTGCCCGTTTGGTGATGTTTTTCGGTTCGAGTTTTGCCGCAGTGATATTTTTTACAAAGGCATTTGGCGAACGTGATGCCGTATTCGCTAATGAAAAGGGAAGTAAATTATGAGTCCTGTTGAAATAGGTGCAATCTCTGTCGGGCTGATTGTCGTTTTAGTTTACATGGGGGTTTATATCCCTGTTGCATTGGGACTGGTTTCCTTTGGAACCGTTTGGTTCATTTCCGGTAAATCGATACTGGCGTTTAACTTCCTTAAAGTTGCCGTTGGGGATGGTGTTACAGAATACGAATTTGCCACAATTCCACTGTTTACTCTAATGGGTTTGCTGGTCTCTAAGGCGGGAATGGGCAAGGATATATATGATGTCATGAGTTCCGTTTTTCGTAAGATCACAGGCGGTGTTGGCATGGCAACCGTTGGTGCGAATGCAATTTTTGCAGCCGTCACTGGATCATCTATCGCATCAGCATCTGTATTCACCAAAATCTCTGTTCCTGAAATGCTACGCCTGAACTACAACCCGCGTTTTGCGGTAGGTGTTGTTGCTGGCTCATCTGTTCTGGGCATGATTATTCCTCCCAGTGCGATGTTGATTATATACTCTTTCGTGGCTGAACAATCAGTTGGGGAAATGTTTCTGGCAGGTATTTTTCCCGGCCTGATCCTAACGGCCGCTTATGTGATTGCGATCATGCTGATGGCCCGTTTTTGGCCGAGTTTCATCGGTACCGACAGTAAGGATTTGTCGCGTCCACCATTGGAATTGCGCGATTCATTGAACAAAACAATCCCAACTATGGTTTTGATCGTGATGGTATTAGGTGGCATCTACACAGGTTGGTTAACCCCCGTAGAGGCTGGGGCCGTTGGCGCAATATTGGCGTTGATCTATGCAATAGCAAAACGCAAGATTACCCGTGATGGTTTCTGGGAAACCTTGGTTGAAACTGGTTACATCACGGCTTCAATTCTGTTCTTGATTACTATGGCATCATTCTACAGCCGTATGTTGGGTTTTGCGGGCCTACCAAACCAACTCCAAGAGGTTTTGGAAGCTTACAAATTGTCATTTGGACAGATCATGTTGATCTATGTTTTGCTGATGTTGGTTCTGGGCACCCTGCTGGACACTGCATCCATCATCTTGATTGTTGTGCCCTTGTTCCTTACTTTGATTGAGGCCATGAATATGAGTCTTGTTTGGTTTGGCATTGTCAGCGTTATTGGCGCAGAAATTGGGCTGCTTACACCACCACTTGGGATTTCATGTTTTGTGATCAAAGCATCGCTAAACGATCCCAGAATTTCTCTAAAAGATGTATTCCTCGGTGCACTTCCTTTTGCCTTTATTATGCTTTTGGTTTTGATTATTCTGATCAACTACCCAATCCTATCCACTGCTCTTTTGCTAAACTAAGTCAGGTATATTATGAAAGACGTCTCAATAGAAACAATCACCAAGGCCTTTCTTGGGTACTGTAGCGATGAAACTGATGAGCGCACAATGTTCGTTTTGAAGAGCATGGTTGAACACTTACATGCTTTTGCAAAAGAAACGGAATTGACACACGAAGAGTGGCTGATGGGTATTAATTTCCTGAAAAAAGCGGGAGAAATTTCGGATAGCAAACGCAACGAGTTTGTTTTAATTTCTGACACAACGGGCATGTCTGCATTGGTTGATATGATCGGTTCGAAACATGCAGGCACATCATCTTCTTGTCTTGGACCATTTCATATTTTGGGTGCACCAAAATTACCAGTGGGTGGTGACTTGAAACGTGACAACGATGGCGCGACGGTTGTTATCGAAGGTTTCGTTCAAGACACTGATGGCAATCCAATTAGAAACGCGGTTCTTGAACTGTGGCAGACTGCGGACAATGGTCTCTATTCAAACCAAGATGACGCACAGGATGAGTATAATTTGCGGTGTTCAATGGAGGTAGACGAAAACGGACGGTACGCGTTAACAACTGTTCGACCATCACCTTATAAAATTCCAGATGATGGGCCTGTTGGTGATTTGTTACGTGCAACGGGGCGTGACGCGTGGCGTCCGTCACATCTTCACTTTATTATTGTTGCCGATGGATATCGCTCTTTGGTTACCGAGGTGTTTCCGTCGAATGATATATATCTTGATCGTGATGCTGTGTTTGGTGTGCGTGAAGATTTGATCATGGAATACAAAGAGAAAATGGATTTGGATGAATTGCCCACAGATTTAGCCGTTGGTCGCAATGTCACACAACCATATTTCAAGGTTGATTTCAACTTTATACTTGTCACAGAAAATACTTGAATTACCTCCGCTTGAAAGGAAAAGAATATGAGAGAGAATTATTTTGAAGATGGTAAATGGTGGGTCAGCCCATACAATTTCGAACCATCAGTACGCGCAGGTTTAGATTTACCTGAAAAGGTGGAAATTCATGATGCAACATTACGTGATGGTGAACAAACCCCAGGTGTTGTGTTTTCTGTTGATGACAAGCTGGCAATAGCCACGAAATTGGATGAATTGGGCGTTGATCGTATCGAGGCGGGTATGCCTGCCGTTTCACCACAAGATCGCGAGGCCATCACAGAGATTTCAAAACTTGGCCTAAAATCTAAGATTTTCACCTTTGCTCGTGCGATGAAAGTGGACATTGATATGGCGCTGGAATGTGGTGCAGATGGTGTTGTGATCGAGGTTCCAATTGGATACCCAAAATTGCATACACAGTTTGGTTGGACATGGCATGAAGTTTACAAAAGAACTGCACCAATTATCAAATACGCAAAGGAAAACGGACTTCACGCGTTGTTCTTCCCGTATGATACAACACGCGCACGTCCAGATGATCTTAGTAACCTTTGCAAAGCAATTATGGACGATTCACCGCCAGATTCCATTGGTATCGTAGACACAATGGGATGTGCAACGCCAGAAGCCATCAAATATATGGTTCGCTGGGTTAAGGAAATGACAGGTCTACCGATCGAAATCCACACTCATAACGATTTTGGCATGGGTGTTGCAACTGAACTAGCCGCGGTCACTGCTGGAGCACAATGTGTTCACAGTTGTGCAAACGGTCTAGGTGAACGCACAGGTAACGCAGCACTTGAAGAGTTGATGATGGGTCTGCACGTTTTGTACGGTTACGACACGCAGTATAAATTGGACAGAATTCCAGAATTGGGCAATTTGATTGCTGAACGTTCAAACATCCCAATCGCACGTAATAAACCTGTTTTGGGCCATGGTAACTTTATTCGTGAATCTGGCATTGGCATTAATTTCGTAATGAATGATCCATTGGTTATGTTTGGCACTCATCCTTCGTTAACAGGTAAAACTGGCGAAGTTGTTCTGGGTAAAAAATCAGGTAAAGCTTCGATTATCTATAAAATGGGTGAACTTGGTCTTGGTGAATTACCTGATGATAAAATTGCTGCAATCCTGAACGAAGTGAAACAGGCAGGTATCGCCAAACGTGATGTTCTGACGACTGAAGAGTTCACGAATATCGTAATTGCTTTCTCAAAATAGAGAATTGAAATGACTAAAAGCACTACAATAAATGATTTTTTAGGTTTTGTCGCAGTACGGGGCATGTCATTCTTGGGTGTGACTTCCGATTCAAATTCAAACAATCCAAGCGATCTAATTAAATTATGTAAAAAGTTGATTTCGACCAAGGGCAATGCCTCGGGTTTAGCGTTAGCGCATAAAATCCTAACTTGTTATACAGAGTTGACCGAAGCCCAAAAGGGAGAGTTTTTTTTAGGTATCCTTGACGCATTTGGGTGCAAAGATGATGCCGTTAAACCATTGATGGACGAATACCTTAAAAACCCAAATTCCGACTTATTGTCTAAAATAGCATCGAATGCAGCTCCTAAATATTCACAATTGATTTCCAGACTGAATCAACGATCTGCTTCAACGATGCCAATTCTATGTATGCGAGCTGATTTGTTGCCATTGTTAAAATTTAATCCAACGTTGAAACCGCTTGATCAAGCCTTTAAATTGGTTTTTTCGTCTTGGTTCAATCGTGGGTTTTTAAAGTTGCAAAAAATCGATTGGCAATCGACAGGTGCCATTCTTGAAAACATCATTCGGTACGAAGCTGTTCATGGCATTGCAGGCTGGGATGAGTTGGCGCGTAGAATAAAACCAGCGGATCGAATGATTTACGGTTTTTTCCATCATAATTTGGAGGATGAGCCACTTATATTTGTTGAGGTGGCATTGACCACTGAAGTGCCGACATCGATCGAAACGATTTTGTCAGATTCTGTACCAGAAATAGATCCAGCTATAGCAACGACAGCTGTGTTTTATTCAATATCTAACTGCCAAGATGGCTTACGTGGCGTTGAATTGGGTAACTTTCTAATTAAGCAGGTGGTGTCTGACCTTCAGCAACGTCATCCTAATCTAAAAGAATTTATTACGCTTTCACCAATTGTCAAATTTTCGGAGTGGCTGAAAAAACAACCAAATGATATAGTGGAATTGCCGATGGAATTTTCTGAGCTTAATTCTGAAGTTCCAAACTTGGTTCTCATGGAAGCCGCTGCATGGTTCCTAACTGAGCATAAATCAAAATCTGGGTTTCCTTCTGACCCAGTTTGCAAGTTCCACATTGGAAATGGTGCACGATTAGAACAAATAAATTGGGCTGCTCAGAAAAATGATACTGGATTTAAAAACTCTTATGGATTAATGGCAAATTATAGGTATATAATAGATGATATTGAAAAAAATCACGAAAACTATGTGGCGAATGGATCGGTTGCCACCACGGTAAATGTTCGAAAAATGGCTAAAAAATTTGCGAATAACAAACGATCTAATTTGAAAAATATTTGAATAGAGAATGGAAGGGGTAAAATGAGTCAGGTTTTCAAACAGGATGGGCAAAATGCATCTGGACAGCCTGAAGGTACGACCTCGCGATCAAGAACCAGCATAACATATACAGCTATGCGCGAAGATATTATTAAAGGCGTGTTGGAGCCAGGTTTGAAGCTGAAAATTGAAGACCTTAGCACTCGCTACAATGTTGGGTCTTCGCCTATTCGCGAGGCATTGTCATTACTAACGTCGGACGCATTGGTGGCCAGAAACGATCAACGCGGTTTTAGAGTTGTTGAAGCGTCGATAAATGAATTTGACGAACTTTTAAAAACACGCATTTGGTTGGAGCAACGTGCATTGGAAGAGTCATTTAAACATGGTAGAACTCAATGGGAAGAAGATATCATACTGGCAACGTATCGATTGTCCCGCATTTCCAGGTCGTCTTCTGCGGATGAATTTATAGTGAATAATCACTGGGAAGATCTACATAAAAAATACCACATGGCGTTGATATCTGCCTGCGGCTCATCCATTTTGTTAAAGTTCTGTGATCAGTTATACGATCGAAATACGCGATATCGGCATTTGACAGGCCCATACGCCTATCCAAAGCGCGAGATTAATACGGAACACGCAAATTTATCTGAAGCTGTTTTGGAACGCGATAGTAAGAAGACAGTGAGTTTACTGATCGATCACTACAGCTCAACAGGTGAGTTATTACGTAAAAATATTGAGAAAAGAACAAAGGGTATCTTCAGACAAACTTGACGTCCCATTGGTTTCCTCTAATTCTATTATTTGAAATGATTAGTAGAACCAATACCTCATCTCTTATCCCTGATGATACAGTGATAGTGTAGCTCGTACGTCTGACAACACCGCCACTTACTGGCTTTAAGTAATTGTTATATATCAATAAAATATAATTTACATATGATTACCCACAACGCTACCCACAATGAAGTAATAGATTAAGCTGGATAAACGTCATTTAGACATGCGCTTGCTGATCAGTGTTGTTATCATGTTGCTGAGGTAGAATGAGTTATCTATTAATATAGATTGCTGATTTTAAGAAGGTATCAACAACCACTTCAATCATGAAAGACATCTTCAAAACAGACAGACTTATAAGCAAAAACGCACAACTGCTCTTAAGGAGTGGTACCAAATCTGCGCTTCATAGGTTTATGTGATCGCGACACTTTGAGATGTGTTAGGCTTTGTCTGACAACACCAATCCACCAGGGATGAGGCTAATTCATTAAACTGTATCGCCCAGATTTAAGTGCAAAGATCGCAATTGATCGGTTAATTCTTTTGAATACTGTGATTGGGGACGATCCATATTCGAATGAAGTGCAATTGGTTCTTTAGAAGGCGATGCATGTGTCAGTGCCCAAGCTGACATGTCTAGTAAAATAGGTACAAGATCTATTGCAGCTGGGCTTAAACAATAGATCTTTCGTTGTGAATGCACTGGATCACCTATGAAGGATAACAACCCAATGTCAGTTAACCGCTTTAAACGGCCAGCTAACACACCATTAGAAATCCTTTCATTACTATTTGCTAAAATTGATCGAAAGGTTCTTTTATTGCAGATGGCAATATCTCGCAGAATGATTACAGACCAACGGTCAGCCATCACCTCGGCGCAAGCTGCAATTGGGCAATAGCTTTGCGTTTTTGAAGAAATATCTATTCTAATAGTTTGGTTCATTTTTGGCCTTCAAATCGTTAGGAAGTGTTAAAGTTGATACAATATTCAGCTAAACCATGTGAAATACAAGAGTAGTTTAAGATCTGTAGTAGTATTTTTCGATGCATGTGTTTGTTTATCATCGAAAGACCTCAATTAACTATTCAAAATATGGAGAAATAAAATGAAAAGATTTCTTATTCAACGGGAAATGGATGGCATCGGTGGTGCTCCAAGGAACGATTTAAACAATGCTGGAAAAGGTTCAGAAGAAGTTTTGGAGGCTATGCGATCTGAAGGAAAAAATATCCAACAAGAGCAAAGTTATGTCTTAGGCAACTCAATTTTCTGCGTTTACTTAGCTGATAGTGAGGATCTTATAAACGAGCACTCAAAGCTAAGCGGTACTCCAGTGACTAAAATTTCTGAAGTAACTGCTGTAATCAAACATAATACCTCTTTTGTTTCATAGAGGATAGGTCAACATCAACAGGCACCAAAATAAGGAAACCATTAAATGTCTAATACTATAATTAGTTTTACAACGATTGAATATCCAAATGAAGCATCAATGGAGAAGTCACTCGAAATGTTCCAAACGGAAATGGCAGCTCTTGCAGATAGACTCAGACCACTTGGGATGATTAAATTTCATTCAAGTCGCCTTTTTTTGCCTGAAGAAAAATTAATGTTTGGGAATTGGCTCGAATATCGCGATATGGCAGCTTTTGAGGCTTGCAATAAGATTTGGGAAAAATTTGGTCAAGAGCAAGCGGAAAAGTATAGTAATTATAGTGACCAATTCGACGAATTGAAGATCAACGCATACCGTGGGCAAGTATTTGAGGATTGGTCTTAATATTTGAAGGTTTAAAATCTATGGGATACTCCCATGAAGCCTGAAATAATATCCATCTAGGAATAGTAATTAAATAGTTTATAATTTAGAGGAAATTAAAATGGCAATATTGGCAATGTGTATGCCTATTTTGGCTGGCAAAAAAGAAAAATGGCAAGCGATGATGGATCAGGTCGCCAACGATCCTGATTTTGCAGCTTCTAGAACAGATGCGGGGGTTCACGAAAGATCTTTTTTGCAAGAAACACCTGCTGGTGATTTTGTTATCTTGACGTTTGAAGGTGATGATCCTGAAGCAAGTTTTGCTAAGATAATGCAAAGTATGCCTAAAGATTTTGCAGAGTTTGCGATGGATGTTCATGGTCTGGATGTAAATGCTCCATCACCTCCCATGCCAAGATTAGTTCTTGATACTAAACCCTAAGATAAATTGTAAACTAATAAATATAGAAAGGTTAGCTATGCTAAATCAAAAAAATTCGTTTATTGATCACATTTGGGAACTTGAAGGCAAAGGCTCTCGTGCTGATTTGGAAAAGTTTTGTGCAGATAATGCCTCAAAACATGTACACGGGCTTAACGAAGAGGGAACAATAAGGTTCGAGTGGTTTATCGCAAACGACAACAAAACGGTAACTTTCATTGAGCGACTCAAAGACGAGACTGCTGCCAAGGAACGAATTAAGAACCATATGGATAGTCACTTAGCAGCAGAATTTCCCGAAGTTTTTGATATTAAGAAATTAATAGTGCTAGGTGAAATTGGTCCAGAAATTGCAGAAACTTATGCTGCTTTTGGAGCAGAAATCAGAACAAAAGTTGCTGGCTTTTCGTAAAAGAGGTACTGTCAGACAAACTTGACGGTGTTGTGGATAGTCCTTAATTTTGATGAATGACAACAGAAAACCCATTTAAGTACTTCGAAACGTCTCCCAAAATCATCCGCTTAGTAGTTATGTATTTCGTGCGTTACCCGCTGAGTTTCCGCCAAGTTGAAGATATCTTGTATGAACGCGGCACTTTGATACGTGTTAGGCTTTGTCAGCCGACACCGCCATCTGCTTCCCCAGATTGCAAGCTAGCCCATAATTGCGTGAATAACTGCGTTGTTTCAGTGAGATACAGGCGTGCGTTTTGTGTGATGCATGGGCTCAGGCCTTAATTACCAGCAATTCTATAGCCTTTACTCAGAAGCTCATTTGGCGATGGTGGGTTTTCCCTGTAATTGGGAATTACCCGAAAGTGCAAAAAAACAATATTAAAAAAACCTTGACTTGATTTTGTTTGAATATTATAGAAATGAAACAACGTTTTGCTGAGTGAAACGTTACATA
>Ga0209557_1000426_pt1 | contig 25299 bp, 47 predicted proteins | sample SaaInlV_120m_DNA_4_FD_184672 | JGI IMG/M metagenome (GOLD analysis project Ga0209557, IMG submission 184672) | Marine microbial communities from expanding oxygen minimum zones in the Saanich Inlet - Saanich Inlet SI074_LV_10m_DNA (SPAdes) (version 2) | ecosystem: Environmental > Aquatic > Marine... | reverse complement strand
AACACACAGGCGTTATCCCCTTCCTTAAAAAGTTTGAATCAACTGTACGATGCTGTACACAAAACGGCATCAGAGGTGGTTCTGCTACAGTTCACTTTCCTATCTGGCACCAAGAAATAGAAGACATTATTGTTCTTAAGAATAATAAAGGAACAGAAGACAACCGAGTGAGGAAACTTGACTACTCAATCCAAATTTCAAAACTTTTCTACGAACGTTTCATTGCGAATGGAGAGATTAGCCTCTTCTCACCGCATGACGTACCAGGTCTCTATGATGCTTTTGGTACTGATTCATTTGACGATTGCTATGTGGGCTATGAATCAGACGAGTCTATTCCGAGAAAGACTATCGGGGCACAGGAACTTTTTCTAGATATTTTGAAGGAGAGAGCAGAGACAGGTCGTTTGTATATCATGAACATTGACCACTGCAATTCACACTCTTCTTTTATTGATAAAATTGAAATGAGTAATTTATGTCAAGAAATTACTCTACCAACGAAACCCCTTCAACATATTGATGACCCTAATGGTGAAATTGCTCTCTGCATCCTTTCTGCTATTAATATTGGTAAAATTAGGGATCTTGAAGATCTTGAAGTTCTTTGTGATCTTGCTGTTCGTAGTCTTGATGAACTCATCGATTTTCAAAACTACCCAATCAACGCAGCAGAGATTGCCACAAAGGCACGTAGATCACTTGGAATCGGTTATATTGGACTAGCACATTACTTAGCACGTAATGGAGAGCACTACGATGATAAGGGGGCATGGAAGATTGTTCATGACCTTACTGAAGCATTTCAATACTATCTCATTCAAGCAACTGTCGATCTTGCAAAAGAAAAAGGTGCATGTGAATATAGTCATCTCACCAAGTATGGTAGTGGAATTCTTCCAATTGATACATATAAGAACGATGTCGATGAGATTGTACCAAATGAGCTTCAGTATGATTGGGAGGATCTTCGACAGAGGGTACTTACCCACGGAGTTAGGAACTCAACATTGTCTGCTCAGATGCCATCAGAGAGCAGTTCCGTTGTGTCAAACGCAACAAATGGAATTGAACCACCTAGAGGATATCTGTCCATTAAAAAGTCAAAGAAAGGTCCTCTTAAGCAGATTGTTCCACAGTACAATACTCTTAAAAGTAACTACACCTTGTTGTGGGATATGAAATCCAATATGGGTTATATTAATATCGTTGCTGTGATGCAAAAGTTCTTTGACCAAGCAATCTCTGGTAACTGGAGTTATAATCCAGAAAATTATCCAGATAATGAGGTACCAGTATCAGTAATGGCACAAGATCTTTTAACTACATATAAGTATGGTTGGAAGACTTCGTATTATCAAAATACATACGATAATAAAAGTGATGAAGTAGAGGAATCTACAGAGTCTCTTGATAGTTTAATTTCACAATTAGAAAACGTAGAGGAGGACGACTGTGAGTCTTGTAAGATTTAAGACGAATAAAGAGGGTAATCCAGTGGTCAATTCTATGACCGTGTTCAATGCAGAAGAGGTAGAGACTAAAAAACAACCAATGTTCTTTGGAAAACCATTAGGTATTCAGAGATATGATTCTTACAAATATCCAATTTTTGACAAACTTACAACGCAGCAATTGGGTTATTTCTGGAGACCTGAAGAGGTATCCCTCCAGAAAGACCGTTCGGACTATCAGACATTACGCCCTGAGCAAAAGCATATTTTTACCAGCAATCTTAAGTACCAGATCATGCTGGATTCTGTACAAGGGCGTGGTCCTGGGATGGCTTTTATACCTTATTGCAGTCTACCCGAACTAGAGGCATGTATGGAAGTCTGGGGATTCATGGAGATGATTCACAGTCGTTCTTATACACATATTATTAAGAATATCTATCCAGATCCTTCAGATGTGTTTGATCATATTCTGAATGATGAACGCATCGTAGAACGTGCGATGAGTGTGACTGAAGCATATAATGACTTTATTAATGCTGCACATCATTATGATAGTACTAACGATTGGCAACACGCATTAGAAGGAGTTCACTATGCACAAAGTTCAAGATATGAGCTCAAGCGCAAACTCTTCAAAGCAGTTGCTAATGTCAATATCCTGGAAGGAATACGGTTCTATGTTTCTTTTGCTTGTAGTTTTGCTTTTGGTGAACTTAAACTCATGGAAGGTTCAGCAAAAATTATCTCCCTTATTGCAAGAGATGAGAACCAACACTTGGCAATCACTCAAAACATTCTGAAGAAGTGGAGAGATGGTGATGATCCTGAGATGGCAAAAATCTTCAAAGAAGAGGAGCAATGGTTGATTAATACGTTTGAAAATTGTGTTAATCAAGAAAAACTTTGGGCAGAATACTTGTTCAAAGATGGATCTATGATTGGTCTGAATGATAAACTGCTGCAACAGTATGTTGAATGGATTGCCAATCGTAGAATGAAGGCAATCGGACTTAAACCAATCTATGACATACCCGCAAAGAATAACCCACTCCCCTGGACGGAACATTGGATTTCGTCGAAGGGTCTTCAGGTCGCTCCTCAGGAGACTGAGGTTGAGTCTTATATCGTCGGAGGAATCAAACAAGATGTCACCGAAAATACCTTTGCAGGATTCTCACTTTGAAAAAGTTTGGAGAGAGATGGATCAAATAGAACCTCTCACTCCAATTATTTCAGATAAAAAAAATGAAACTATAAATTCTCTTGCATCATATAGAGAAGCCGCAGAGCAGGATTCTTATCTGTTTGGTGACTATGATGCATATAGTGCATATAATAAAGATTGAAAAGAGGGGTACCGGTACCCCTCTTTTTTTATAAATAAAACATAATGCTTATATTAGATTAATGTCGGATAAAGGTTTAGTAGATGCATACTATAGCATTTACGAAAAAAAGGAAGTTGAAACTGTAGAAGTTGACATTATTTCTGAACAGGATTTTGATAATCTTATTGAAGAATTAATTGATGAATGTATTGAGGGGGAGATCAATCTCGATCTTCTTGAGGAAGCAGTTCTTTCATATATGGATGAGGCAAAGGTAACCTTTGGTCATGATACTACTCCTAAGAGAGCATCTGGTGTTGATGTAGGTGCAAAGAGGAGACAGGCACAGAGAAAGATTGGTGATGCAATTGGTAAGGCAAAATCAAACGTAAAATCAAAAGCCGCAAGTGCAGCCATCTCTGGAATGCTTGCAACAAAGATGGCAAAGGATAGTGCTGGAAAAAAAATAACTGCAACGAAAAAGAAAGCAAGTGAAGTAAAACAAGCAGTTAAGGATGCTCCTGGAAAGGCAAGAGAAGCAGCATCAGATGCCAAGAAAAAGACAAAGAGTGGTATCAAGGGATTCATTAAACGTCAGGCACAGAAAGTTGTCAGTCGTATGAGTGAAGAGGTTGTGGAGACTGAAGGTTACCAACCAATGACTCCTGAGCGCAAACTGCGTGTTGATAAGGCAAAGAGAAATGCATATGATAATGATCAACGTGCTCAACATCAGGGTGATTCTTCAGAAGCAGATAAGCAGTTCAAACGCCGTATGGCAATGGACAGCAAAACTAAGATGAGAAGAGAAGAACTTGAAGCAACCGGTCTCTTTACTGTGAAGGAGATTGAAGCACTTGTAGAGTCAGAGAATGTTGATGAAGCAATGAGTTCTTATGATAAAAATCGTAAGAGAGCAGCACAAAGAGCAGCAGATAGAAATGCTGCGAGAGCTGCTGGTAAGACTGGTGTAGTTCCTGGTGTTGGTTATGTAACTCCTAATAAGGAGAGAGAAACTTATACAGACGAGAAAGGAACCGTCCGTCATAAGTCTGGTGCTAAAAACGAATAAGTAATATAAAACTCACATAATATTCTAAGGAGGCTTGACAAGTCTCCTTTTTTTATGTAGAATAGGTTTGTTCTCGTTAAAGATAAATAATAGCTCATAAGATACTATATCATGAGTTATGAGAATTCTTGGATATATAATAATGAACCTTTTGACTCTGATGCTATTAGTAACTACTTTGGTTTTGTTTATCTCATTACCAATAAGTCAAACCAACGACAATACATTGGGCGAAAGTATTTTTGGTCGTTCAGAACCCCACCGGGAAAAAAGAGAAAAGTAAAACAAGAATCTGATTGGAAGAAGTATTATGGTTCTTGTCCTGAGTTAAAGGAAGATATAAAAAAATACGGCAAAGAGTTCTTCAGTAGAGAAATACTAAGTCTTCATGAGAAGAAAGGAGATTGTAACTTCGAAGAGACCAAGCAGTTATTTTTAAATAATGTGTTATCAGAGGCACTTGACAACGGAGCACCCGCATATTATAATAGTAACATTCTCGGCCGTTACATGCGGAAAGATTATGGAAACTTTGGAAGAAACTCTACACGTGACCCATGATTGGGCAGTTGATAGAATGCACGTTCTCTGTGACATGAAGACTGATGACGTGCTAAGATCTGTAGAAGATGCTCATGCGATCCAATCAGAGTTTGCTGAATGGTTAGATCCTGACATTAAAGATCACCAAATTTACTCACTTGAATATCTTGCCGAATCTCTTGGCAACTTATAAATAAACGAAGTTAATCAATTATTGAAAAACAAAATGTCTGAACTGAACGAACAACAAACACACTTAGCAAGTCTTATTAATCAAAGAGATAAACTTGCAGCAGAATTAGAAAATCTCAAAGTTAATGCAGCAGGTACTAGAGATTTATTCATGAAAGTTGTCGGTGCTATTGAATATCTAACACAAACTGGTGTAAAAATTCCAGAACCTGTAGAAGAAACAGATGTAGAAGAAACAGAAGAATCTACCGAAAAGGTTGACTAATAATTTATAATATACTATAATATAAACGAAGAGAAAACATCTTCTCTTCTTAACTTTATTTGACTCAGTAGCTCAGTTGGATAGAGCAACTGCCTTCTAAGCAGTCGGTCGTTGGTTCGAGTCCAACCTGAGTCGTTCAATCCTCTATAGCTCAGTTGGTAGAGCAGGTGACTGTTAATCACCCTGTCCCTGGTTCGAGTCCAGGTGGAGGAGTTGACAAGATAATCATCTTGTCGTATACTAGATTCATCCGTGTGAGGGAAGTGTCAGAGATTAATCTCTTCACTATTACAGAAAACTATAAAGTTTTTCTAGTATAAATACTTAACCTTTTGTAATAAAACATCAAAAGGTATAATTACAACGAGAGAACGTCGATCTCTCTTTCATCCGTGGGAAACTCCACGAGATATACTTAAAGGTAAAAAAATGTTTAAAACTGTATTCGCAGCAACCGCTGCTCTGTCTGTATCTGCTGGTGCCGCTTTCGCTGGTCCCTACGTTAACGTCGAAGCTAACTCCGGTTTCACTGGATCCAGCTACAACGGAACTGCTACTGACCTTCACGTAGGTTATGAAGGAGAACTCGGTGAGAGTGCTTCATACTATGTTCAGGGTGGAGCTACTGTAGTCTCTCCTGACGGTGGTGAAACCGACACAGTTCCTTCTGGTAAGGCAGGTCTTGGTGTTGCACTGACCGATAGTCTTGGTGCATATGGCGAAGTCTCCTTCGTCGGTTCAGGTGATTCTAACATTGACCGTGGTTACGGAACGAAAGCAGGTCTGAAGTACTCCTTCTGATCGTTCATATAGTCACATAAACATATAGATATTCGGGGATCCTGACGAGGGTCCTTTTTTAATGGTTAAAATTGTATTAATTATCTCTATATAATAAAGTTTTTTTATTAAAATGAAACTCAAAGCACTCGCAACAATCGCTGCTGCCACTCCTCTAATGGTGGCATGTGGTTCGGGAGAAAGCACTACATTCAGACTTGATGCAGCAGGTGCAACATTTCCTGCTCCATTGTATCAAGCATGGTTTCAAACTATGGCAGGTGAAACTGGCAATCAAGTAAACTATCAAGCAGTTGGTAGTGGTGCTGGTGTTCGTCAGTATATTGCTAAAACTGTTGCCTTTGGTGCCAGTGATGGTGCTGTAAGTGATGAGAAGCAGGACATTCCAATGGTTCACATTCCTATGACTGGTGGTGCTATTGTTCCTGCTTACAATATGCCTGGTTGTGAAGTCAAGATGACACAGACACAACTTGCTGATGTATATCTTGGTAAGGTTACTAACTGGTCTACCTTTGGATGTGATAGTAAAACTATCGTTCCCGTATTCCGTTCTGATGGTAGTGGCACCACAAAAGGTTTCACTAACTCACTATCGGCATTCTCTCCTGAGTGGAAAGAAACGGTTGGTACAGGTAAGGCAGTAAAGTGGCCTGCTGGTGTTGGTGGTAAAGGTAACTCTGGTGTTGCTGCACAAGTGAAACAAGTTCCTGGTGCTATCGGGTATCTAAACTATGGTTATGTGAGTGGTGGTAAGTTTCAACAAGTATCACTACAAAACAAGGCAGGTAACTATGTCACAGCAAATGCTGAAACATCTGCTGCTGGTTTGAGTAAGATTGTCTTGGACGACCAACTTCGTGGTGCTGATGCTAATCCTGCTGGTGCCAACGCATATCCTATTGTCTCTCTGACATGGGTCCTAGCATACCCTGAGTCTAAGACTGGTGTGAAGGAAACTCTTCGTTATATGTTGAGTGAGAAGTCACAGGCAATGTCTGATGGTCTTGGTTATGTTCCACTGCCTGAAGACCTTCGTCAGAAAGCACTTGCTGCTGTTGACAGTATCGAATAATATAAGTATAGTGGGGGACAGTAGTCCCCCTTTTTTATGAAAAAGAAAATTAAAAAATCGGAACAAAAAATTGCAGACTGTGATAACATCTATGATATGATTGAGATACTACAGAGTCGTATTGAGGAAATAGAAACTGAACATATGCAATTGATTCGTAAGATGGGAGAACTAAATAGTCGAGTAGACGACTTTTCTACAAATGAAAATTAATCTTTGGTACTCTAAGAGTATGAGTCAATGGAGATGGACTCTCTGTGAAGAGTTTAAGAATGGTGTTACGAAAGTAGAACAACACGCTGGACAACGTGAGGAACTGCGAGATGCAATGAATGATGTTGCCAATACGGTAGAGTTTATGTTAGATGATAAATAACTGAAAACTGAAGACGTATAAAGAATTATACAATGGAAAATATAAAGATTAGGTGTCGTTCCTGTGGAAAGGAATTAGAAGGACACCCAAGTAAGACGGTTTCTTGTGGTTGTCCGAATATGGCAACTATTCGTGGTGATAAGATTTCAGCAGTTGACTTATCAAGTGTTGTTATGTTGAACTCTTATCAACCTAAAAATCAGAAAGGAGTTCTTTCTCAGGAAGATATCTTGTGGCAAGAACAAAGAAAGCAACGTAAAGTTCGTAAAATAAATTTCGAAGTTCGATAATGTATAGTCTCTGGATCCACCTACGAGCATTCTTTTCTGTTGTAGTGGTGAGTTGTGCTCACCCTATCAACTGGGAGCAGTGTGTTCGTGTGGACCAGTGGCTAGTACCAGATATAATTGAAGGATATGAAATTTGGACTAATAAAAAACAACCCTATCAAAGTGAAAAAGAATATTTAAAAAATTTATCAAAATAATTTAATTATTTTTTAATGTGTGTTGTAATATAAACACTTTAATGTATAATTAAAATTTTTATAGTAATAACTAATAAGTATTAAAAATTTTAGTTAAATGAACGGAATGGACGAGCATACCTACAATAACTGGGTAAAAGTCAAAGAGACTTTTGAGTCATCTGGAAACACTGAAAACTTTTTCTACAAGAGAGCATGTATAATTATTGGGGGTGAACCAGATCCTATTGATAAAATGATGAAAAATGGACCATCGGATGAATGAAATAAAGTTAGAACAATATGTCACTCAGAAAGAGTGTCGGGAGATGATTGACGATGCTATTCGGAGACACAATAGAAACGCAAGTATTATCAGCATGTGTGTTGGGTGGATTGTCTTATGTTTATTTGCTGAGGGCCTTCTCAGATTGATTGGTGTTATACCACCACTACTACCCTGGTTAAGTATTAAAATATAACCATACAATTGTTTAAATATTTCACTTGCATATTACTTTTTTAAGTGGTATACTATTCAAGCACGTTATCGGCAAAAGATGACGAAGTCCTTATTCTATATACTAAGAATTATACAAAATTATGAAACTTTTTTTAGATACTGCTGATATTGATGAAATCAAGAAAGCCCATGAAACGGGTATGATTGAAGGTATCACAACAAACCCAACTATCATTAAAAAAAGTGGTAGAGATCCTGTCGAAGTCATTAAAGAAATATCAAACGAGTTTAAAGTTTTCGAATCTATTTCTGCCGAAGTTGTTGCTGACACTGCAGAAGAAATGATTGACCAAGCAAAGCAGTTTGAGAATTGTCGGAATGTTACTATTAAGGTTCCATGTACTATTGAAGGTCTTAAGGCATGCACAGCACTTGCTGCTACAGGTAAAAGAGTTAATGTAACCCTTATCTTTTCTGTAGCTCAAGCAATTCTTGCACGTCGTGCTGGTGCTGCATATGTCTCACCTTTTGTTGGTAGATGTAATGATAATAGTTTTAGTGGTGTAGAACTGATACGTGCTATTTCTAATACATATGATAGACACTTTAGTACTACACAAGTTCTTGCTGCTTCAGTTCGTGATGTTCATCATGTCTCTAGGTGTTTCATGTATGGTGCAAGTATTTGTACACTACCACCAAAAACTTTTTGGAATATGTATGATCATGTTTTGACTAGAGAGGGTTTAGATTTGTTTCAGAAAGATTGGGATTTGGTACAAAAATGAGAAATGAAATTTTAAAAGCACTCAAAGCAGATGCTGTTGGTAATATTGAAAAGGCAAGACTCAATATTGAGATTTATCTTAAAAATCCTGTAGGTATTGGAGAACATCCCGATGTTCTTGCTGCTATTCAGGATCAAGTGGATGTTATTGCTCATGAAGAAGAACGTATTGCAGTCCTTCAAAAATATTTTGACTCATAATGATGTTACAGTTTGCTAGATTTTGTGGCGTTGTATTAAACAACCCATACGGATTAGGATTTCTATCAACTATTTTAATTTTCGTTCCTATAATAGGAATGTGGGCAGTACACAAATACAATTGGCAGCACTGGGAACCATTTGACAGAGGACACTAGAGGTAGTATAATATATGAGTTGAGAAATCAACTGCGGTGCTTCCCTTCAGTAGGTTCAGAAGCAGCGGCGATAGGAACCTACTCTCACTTGACTATATAACCACAACACCTTATAATATACAGGTAATCAAAACAGACAATGGCACTGACTGAAAAATTCAAAACGAAGGATTTGGATACCCTTCGTACTGCTGCAAAAGGTGAAATTTTCTTAGATGTAAAAAACCCAAAATTATTTAAGAAGGTTCGTAAATATTATGAATCTAATGGAGTAATTTTTTCTGGTGATCCACTTGATGATTATGAAATTATGATGGACTGCCTTTATTCTGATCTTAAAATTTCTGTTGAGGTTGCCTGATGAACGTTGTACAAAAACCAAATGTTCTTCTAGAACGTTTTCCTTATCGTTATGTTGAAGTTGGGACTTTAGAAATCAATGGTAAACCGGATTGTCGAATTCAAAAAGTAGATTCTTATACTGGTCGGTATAAAGATATGTATCTTTGTGATAATCAAATGCAGTTGTTAACTGCTATGGAAGATCATGAATATACTTGTTGGTTAGATCCAGATGGTGTTCCTTGTTATGTAAGGGATGTTGTAAGTGCCCAATAGATATATTAATCCAATTTTTGCAACACCGTTCTATTCTTCTGAAATAGAAACTAATGCACCATTGATTATTTTTATAAAAAGTCTTTCTTATATGAAGACTACCATGAATAATGGTTGGATATCTGAAACCGAAAGTCTTCTTGATTTGCCACAATTAAAAGACTTGCGTAAAAAAATTCAGACAGAAGTTGATCACTTTGGATATACTCAACTAAACATAAGTGAAAATGTACCACTTAACATTATTAGATCATGGTCTGTTAAGCATAATCAAAAAGATTACGCACAAAGTCATTGTCATACAAATTGCCTCTTCAGTGGTATACTGTACTTAGAAGTAAATAGTAATAGTGGTGACATTACTTTCGAAGGTAGTAGTTGTTTTCAAACTTCACTTGTACCTGATTTAAATCAATTTAATCAGTTTACCTCAGAAGTTGTAACTATTACACCAAAAAATAAAGACTTTTTTTTGTTTCCTTCATACCTAAGACATAGTGTTAGTACTAATACAAGTGCCAATGATAGATATTGTTTATCTTTTGATGTTGGTATTTGACAGTCTTGGATAGACCATAAACTTACCCTGGTGGAGTCATCCCTAATATGTCCGTGATGGAGACACGTAAACAACCCTGGTCGGGATGGGTTAATCGACCCCTCGGGTTTCTTACTTTACCATAAGAGTAAGTGGCGTGCATGGCAAGACCTTATGGGGAGAGTTGCATAAACTCTCCTTTTTTAGTATAATAATTACTATAGTAAAAAAATTAAAATGAAAAGAGCTTTGGTGACTGGTGGTGCGGGTTTTATTGCACATCATCTTATATCTCAAATTCTTATTAATACTGACTGGGAAGTTGTAACTTTAGATCGTCTTGATTTTAGTGGCAATCTAAATCGACTTCATGATGTTCTCCAAGAGTTTTCTCTAGAAGATCGATCTCGTGTGAGAGTTGTATTTCATGATTTGAAAGCAGCAGTGAATCCACTGATTGCTGCAGACATTGGTAAGGTTGACTACATTCTTCACCTTGCTGCTGGTTCTCATGTTGATCGTAGTATTGAATACCCTATGGAATTTGTCATGGATAATGTTGTGGCAACCTGCAACATCCTTGACTATGCTCGTGGTTTGGATCGTTTGGAAAGGTTTGTATATTTTAGTACTGATGAAGTCTTTGGACCTGCACCAGACGGTATTCTGTATGATGAGAACGATCGTTATAATTCTACCAACCCATACAGTGCAACTAAAGCAGGTGGTGAGGAACTCGCAGTTGCTTTCCACAACACTTATGGGGTACCCGTATACATTACCCACACAATGAATGTCTTTGGGCAACGTCAACACCCAGAAAAGTTTATTCCCATGTGCATCAAGAGTGTTCGTGATGGTGAATCAATCACAATTCATAGTGATGAAACTAAAACAATTCCTGGTTCTCGTCATTATATTCATGCAGAAGATGTTTCTGACGCTCTGCTTTTCCTTCTAGCACAGGACACTATAGTTGAAACTGGGAATTACGGTGATGCAAGGTGTCCTAAGTTTAACATCGTTGGTGCAGAAGAACTCAACAATCTTCAACTTGCACAGATAATTGCTGATGCTCAGGGTAAAGAACTTAAGTATGAGATGGTTGACTTTCACTCCTCTCGTCCTGGACATGATCTTCGATATGCACTATCGGGTAGAAAAATGCGTAAGATGGGTTGGGAACCAGAAAATATTCGTGATCGTATTTGTGAAGTTGTCAAGTGGACACTTGACAATGATCGTTGGATCAAACTATAATATATACTAGGAGTTTAAATATTTTATGGCACAGTATGTCAAGAAAGCACTTGTTTTAGGTGCTGGTGGATTCATTGGAAGTCACATGGTTAAAAGACTTCGTTCTGAAGGATACTGGGTTCGTGGTGTAGATCTTAAGAGTCCTGAGTTTTCTGAAACTGAAGCAAACGAATTCGTTCAGGGTAATCTCTGTGATGTAGATTTTGTCCGTCGTATCTTAGAGTATAAAGGGGACCGAGGCAACTTTTATAATTCAGTTCCTTATCGTTATATTCAAACATTCGATGAGATTTATCAGTTTGCTGCTGATATGGGTGGTGCAGGATTTGTATTCACTGGTGAGAATGATGCAGATATCATGCACAACTCTGTTACTATCAATTTGAATGTGCTGGAGTGTCAGCGCAAGATGAACGAAGAAAAAGGTAAGAATACTACTAAGATTTTCTACTCTGGTTCAGCATGTATGTACCCAGAGCACAATCAACTTGACCCTGATAATCCTGATTGCCGTGAAGAATCTGCGTACCCTGCTGCTCCTGATTCAGAGTACGGTTGGGAAAAACTCTTTAGCGAAAGACTTTACCTTGCTTATAACAGGAACCATGGTATTCCTGTTAGGATTGCTCGCTATCACAACATCTTCGGTCCTGAAGGAACCTGGGACGGTGGTAGAGAGAAGGCACCAGCTGCAATCTGCCGTAAAGTTGCTTACCTCCCGGAGTCAGGTGGAGCAATCGAGGTGTGGGGAGATGGCTTACAAACTCGTTCCTTCCTGTATATTGACGAATGCATTGAAGCAACTAGACGATTGATGGACAGTGACTTCATGGGTCCTGTGAATATTGGTTCTGAGGAGATGGTTACTATCAACCAACTTGTAGATATTGCTGCAGAAGTTGCAGAAAAAGAAGTTTCTAAGATTCATATTGATGGACCTCTAGGTGTTCGTGGTCGCAACTCTAATAATGATGTTGTTCGTAGAGAACTTGGATGGGATTATCAAATGACACTTAAAGAAGGAATTCGTTATACGTACTACTGGATTCAGGAGCAACTATGAAACTTAGACATTGTAGATATGTAGGATCAAGTGGTGGTTGTAGTAGTCTAAATCATCCAAATACAACTAATAAACTTCAGTGTTTGTGGAATTGTGGTTTCTATTCTAATCAAACACAAACATTCTTATCTCTTTTAATTCTTCAAAGAGATTATAATATTATTCCAGATGAAATTGACTATCAATTTGGTTTTCGTAGAATAACCCCACTTGAATCATCGAGAGATATTTACGTAGATTTTTATAGAACAGATTTAACTAAATCTGTAGATATTGGTAAGCAAGTAGTTATACCAGATGAAAATCAAAAACAATTTGATTTATATGATTGGGATTTGTATAATCAAATTATCAATAGGTTTTTTAATACTAGTGATATTGTTGAATCTAGAAAGAAAAGTCTTCTTAGAAACTACTTTGAATCAAAAAATATTAAATTAGAAAAAACTATTTCGGTTCTCTATAGAGGAACTGATAAGTATACTGAAGTAAGACTAGCATCACCAGAAGATTATTTAAAAGTAGTTAATCATCTTTTAGAGGTAACTAATGCCACTAACGTTTTGATTCAAACTGACGATGGTAAAGTTTCTGACTTCTTCAAGTCTGAATTGGGTGATAAGGTAATTTGTTTTTCTGAACCAAAAGTTTCTTATAACAAAGAATCAGTTCTCGATAATCTTGAGGCAAAAGATAATTTTAATGGTATTAAAGACCATCAACTTTGGTTTGATGCTGCTTTACGTATTGTTTCTGAATGTGGTTACTTAGTTAATCATACTGGTAATTGTGCATTATGGGCAAATCTTTATAGGGGAAATACAAAGAATGTATTTCAATTTGATCAATTTGGAAGACTATCGGAATGACGCAGTATAAAGATCTTGTTTTTCATCACCACACTTCTTTGGGTGATCATTTTATTTGTAATGGAATAGTTCATTATTATGCAGAACATCTTTGTGATACTCTGCATATACCCTGTCATCAAAAATATTTTGAAACTATAGATTGCCTATACAAAGACTTTGATAATATTATTGTTCATTCTTTTAATGATGATTGGGCAACTCTTGAAAGGGAGATGTTTCAATGGGCACAAGAAAAGGAATGGCCTGTTACAAGAATTGGATTTGAAAAAGTATATTATCGAAATTTTCAGAGAGTAAATTCACCCAAAGAATTCTTTGCTGTTAATTTTGATAGACAGTTTTATGAACAGGCAAATATTTTGTTTAAGCAAAGATATGATATGTTTAAGATACCAGAAGAAGTTCCTGGTTCTGACGATGTGTATGATAAACTAGTTGGTGATGCCTCCGAATATATTGTTGTTCATAAGAACTCAAGTGCTGAGGGTGATTATCCTATAGAAATGTGGTCATGGAGAAAAGGTAAGTTCAACAAAAATATCAAGGTTGTTGAAATACAAATGGGGCAGACTACGAATATGCTTGCATATAAAAAATTAATTGAAAATGCTAAAGAAGTTCATTGTATCGCTAGTTCTTTCTTCTGTTTAGTTGACAGTATAGCAAAAAATATTAAACCCGAACTTTATTATCATGATATCAGAATGAATAATATCATGCAAATTAATTGTGAAGCAAACAACAATCGATGGTTGACTGTAGATTATCCTTTTAGAAAATGAACAATTACTCAAAAAATGAAGATGGCATAATTTATCAGATTGAAAAGTCTGTTGTTGACTATAATGAAAACTATGTAAACACTAGGTATGTTAATTATGGTGAACTTCCTACCTATATGGGGTATCTTCGTTTAGGTAATATTATAGGTTCTATTGGTAGAGTTCCTGACAGCATTCTTGATGTTGGGTATGGTGATGGAAGTTTTTTGAAAGTATGTAAAGGTATTATTGATAAATGTTCTGGTTTGGATATAACAAATTTCAGTCTTCCTGAGGGTTGTAACTTTGTTGAGGATTTTTCTAAATTTCATGATGTAATTACTTTCTTTGATTCTTTAGAACATTTTGAAGAAATTGAATTTGTTAAAGACTTGAAGTGTAATTATGTCTGTATTTCTGTACCGCATTGTCATAATAAAAGTGAAGAGTGGTTTATGAATTGGAAGCATCGTAGACCTGACGAGCATCTTTGGCATTTTGACGATGATTCTCTTTATAACTTTATGAAACGTATGGGGTATAAGTTTGTTTCATCCAGTAATCTTGAAGATACTATTAGAAAAAATAAAGAAGAAGAAACAAATATTTTGACTACTATGTTCAAAAAAGAAACCAAAGGAGTATGAAAATATCTTTTGTTAATGGATGTTTTGATGTGCTTCATCCTGGACACATTGAACTTCTAAAGTATGCTAGGTCTTTTGGAGACTATCTCATTGTTGCTATTGATTCTGATAGAAGGGTTGCAGAAATGAAAGGTCCCAAAAGACCTATTTTTTCGCAAGGAGATAGATCAAATATTTTATCGTCAATAATGTATGTCGATGTAGTTCATGTATTTGATACCAAGGAAGAGTTAGAATACTTGCTGGAATCGATTAAACCTGATATAATGGTTGTAGGTTCTGATTGGAAAGGAAAGGAAGTAGTAGGATCTCAATATGCAAAAAAAGTTCAGTTCTTCGATAGAATCGGAGATTACTCCACCACCAAAACAATTAAACATCTTATTGATTGGTGAGTCTTGTCAAGATGAATATTATTATGGTGAGTGTAATAGAATTAGTCCTGAAGCACCAGTACCTATCATGGACTATTCTTATGGCATGTGTTCTCCGGGTATGGCAGCAAATGTTGAACGTAATCTAATTGCCCTTGGTTGCAAGGTTACTTTTATTTCTAACAATCCAGATGAGCTAGTCAAAATTAGATATATTGATAAAAGGTCTGAACACCAACTTCTTAGAGTAGATAGGGGTGATAGGGTCAGTAAATCTTTGAATATTTTTAGTTTATATACAGACTCTACATCATATGATGCCATAGTAATTTCTGATTATGATAAAGGTTTAATTACCGATTCATTTGCTTCAGATCTATGTAAAAGTTACACCTGCCCTATTTTTGTAGATTCAAAGAAACGTGATTTAACTTGTTACCAAAATGCAATTATTAAGATCAATGAATTTGAAGATCAGGCACTTTTAGATTATGATGAAAATTCTCAAATTATTGTAACTAGAGGTAAAGATGGTGCTACTTGGAATGGTAGAAAATTTTCTGCACCAAAAGTAAATGTACATGACGTTACAGGTGCTGGTGATGTATTTTTATCTACTCTTGCTTACCTTTATACAAATTGTAGAGACCTTGCTTTTTCTATTGATAAGGCAATTCAAATGGCAACTAGATCTGTTGAGCATACTGGTACATATCAAATTCAAAAATGGGATATTGAAGAGGTACTATGAAATATGTTGTAGACATCGATGGCACTATTTGCTATCCTGGTAAAGGTGAAAAGAGGTATACTCATGCTAACCCAAGATGGGATAGGATCAGTAAAATAAATGATCTATATAGAAAGAACAATCAGATAATTTATCTTACTGCTAGAGGTATGGGAACATTTGATAATGATCCATCTAAAGCACATGAAAAGTATTATGATTTTACTCTTAAACAACTTCGTTCTTGGGGTTGTATGTTTAATGATCTTTTCTTAGGTAAACCATCAGCTGACTTTTACATTGATGATAAAGGTATTAATGACAATGACTTTTTCAACACCTAGAGCTGCCGAACCAATTAAGTTTGTTCCTAAAGGATGGGGATATGAGAAATGGATTGTCAATTGTGACAGATATTGTGGCAAAATTCTATATATCGTTCAAGATAAAAAATGTTCATGGCATTATCATGAGTTAAAAGATGAAGTCTTTTATGTTCAGAAAGGTGCTATAGAATTATCTTTCTCATGGGATGATAGACTAGAAGTTGCTGATATTAAAATATTAACTGAGGGTGATAAGTTTCATGTACCAGTAGGATTGCGTCATCGTATGCAAGCTTTAAAAGATACTGAGTTGTTTGAGTTTTCAACTCAACACTTTGATGAAGATAGTATTCGTATTGAAAAAGGAGATTGAAATGGGATTTAGTATTAGATTACTTGAGGGGCAACATAGAGGGTTTCTTTCCAATTACCTCACCATACTTACAAGTTTTAGAACATTGGAGGCAAAGGGAATCAAACCAGAAGATATTTGTGTCTCACCATCGATGTTTATGCTCTATGGTAAAGCTGATAATTGGTTTGATGAAACAAAAGTAACTGACAATGCCGAACAAGAATTTAATTCTCAGAACGGATGGGATTTGAATTATTGTTGGCCATCTTACAGGGATCTTGATTTAAAAAAATATATTAAGTATTTTCCTTTTAATGAAAGGGTTAGTTCTTTAATTAATAGTATTGATCCTGATCAATACTCAAACTGTTTAGGTGTTCATTATCGAGGAACTGATGGTATTGGACATACTGAGTTTGTTAGTGTTGATCAGTATATTGACTGTGCAATAGAAGAATATAAATCTGGAGATTATGACTCTATTTTTATTGCTACTGATGAGCAAGGTATTGTAGAAAAATTTAGAGAACGTTTTGTTGATGTTAAACTTTATTCATATGACCATCAACGAACAGATAGTAAGTCTGGTCTTCACTATTCAATTGATGCGGAACCTAACAGCCCAGAAAGAATTTTGGCAGGTGATGAAGTTTTAGTAGATGCTACTACACTATCAACTTGTAAAACTATTATTGGTAAGTCTTCTAATATTACAAATTATGCAAGAGTTCTTAATCCAAGTATAGAAATTTTATATCAAGACCTTAGTACTAGTAATGATCATGGTGATCATGGTAATTTGAATCATGATAATGAAAGATTTGCTCAAATTCGTACACAAGATATTCAACCATTTATTTTTAATTGGAGAGGGCAATTTAAAAAGTCTTGTGCAATTGAAGATTCTCTTAAAGAAATTTTTGGTGAAGTAACTGTTATCAATAGTGATGAAGAGAACACAAGACCTGGTTGGATTCAATTAGACGATTATGCATACTTCACTAAGCAGTGGGTGACTGCACTCGATCTTCTAAAACCAGAGAAAAAAGTTCTGATGCATTGTCAAGGAGATACTGTATTTAATAACTATGATGAACTTGTGAAGGATGCAAGAAAGTATTTTAATCTATATGAGTGGGGTGTATATGCACCTGATGTAACTAACGTTTGGTATACATCACAGCATACCGATATTCATGGTATTAATTCTGAAGATCAAAACATTAAAATGGTTGCATGTACCGATGAAACAGTTTGGTTTATTCATAGAGATATTATTGATGATTACTATGAAAGGGGACTTGATAAATTAATGACCCATGAGACTATGAAGATGGGTTGGGGATGGGATATGGTTTATAATGCAATATCCTTTACCAAAGGTAGACCAGTTATTCGTGATTACAATCATCGTATTCAACATGCTAAGGGAACTAACTACAATAAAAATATTGCCGTTAAAGAAATGGTGTCACTTGTAGAGAGTCTTCAACCAGATCTTAGAGAAGCTATCTCTTATATTAAGGGTGATAGAGAAAAACTTATTAAGTATTTTGAATGATGGATGAGTTCTTAGAAAGAAATAAATCAACCAGTAAGTTGAAAGGATTGCCTCCAATCTATTGGTTAAATCTCGATTCAGATACTCATAGACGTGAGTATATGGAGAAGCAATTTGAATATTGGGAAATTGAAAATCATACGAGAGTGTCTGGTTTTGATGGACGTACAGACGACGTTTGTCAATATCTCAGTGGTCGTGCTCCAGATAATATGAGTGAAGGTGAAATTGGATGTTGTTTGACACATATCAAAGCAATTAAAGAATTTTATGAGAATACTGATGAACCATATGCCCTGATTTTTGAGGATGATGTTGTTCTTGAAACAGTAAAGTTTTGGAATTTTACTTGGAAAGATTTTGTTTCAAAACTTCCACATGATTGGGATTGTATTCAAATGAGTATAATTTCTACAGGAGATATTCATGTTGTACTTCATTCATATTTTATTAATGACTTTTCTGCTGCAGCGTATCTAATCTCTAGACATCATGCTTCTAAAATTTTGAGAAATCATGTCCGAGATAAAAAATATAAACTGGATAATGGTGTAAAACCTAGAGCAGTTTCTGAAGATACTATTTTGGGTTCGGGTAAAACATATTCCATACCTATTTTCCTATATCGATTAGATCTTGGATCTGCAATACACCCTGAACATATTGATATTTTTCATAGAGGTAGTCATAATGCACTTATGAGTTTCTGGCAAACCACTGGTTGCCAAACCAATCTTTCTGATCTCATGAACTATGACCCTTACCTGGGGAGAATTTCTAAAAAGTCTGTGATTGACAAATGATCTATTATGCTATATACTATGTAAAGAAACATTACGGAGTGTAACATGACTGTAACAACTGAAGACGGTGGACGCACAAACATGTATGCCACTGAACCACAAATGTATATTTCTAAGACCGACGCAGAACGTTATGGTTATGAGTCATATGCCGAGAAAGCAGAGAAATTAAATGGACGGACTGCTATGGTTGGATTTGTTGCTGCTGTTGTCTCTTATGCTTTCAGTGGTAGCGTATTTTTCTTTGGTGTCTTCGGATTCTGACAAATAAACTATTGTATTTTTTATACTTCTATTGTATACTATAATATACAATAAATTATCTACCTAAAACATATCAATGTCTTATTCAATTACACTAAAAACTCCAGAGGGTGATCATGTAATCACCTGTGAAGATGATCAATACATTTTAGATGCTGCTGAAGAGAGTGGTGTTGATATGAATTACTCCTGTCGTGCAGGAGCATGTTCTTCATGTGCAGGTAAAATTATTTCTGGTACAGTAGATCAAAGTGATCAATCATTCTTAGATGATGATCAAATGGAAGAAGGGTTTGTACTCACTTGTGTTGCATATCCAACCTCCGATGTTATAATTCAAACTGAACAAGAAGAGAACCTCTACTGATGCACGGAAGTCTTGAACCGGAAGATCGAGTAATGGATGCTCCATCGATCTATGAAAAAATTTCTTCTCTTGCCCAAAAATATGGGTGGGAAGAAGGTGATAACATTGTAGTTGAAATGGCAGGTACTCAAGTATCTGGTATTGATGTTGGTGAAGTCTACAATAAAAAATGGCAATCACCTATTGGCACTCGTAAGTATAACAAAGAGGCATTCATTGTTATCAAAAATCTCACAAGAGATCCCTTTGAGTCTTCTAAACCTATGGATAGAGAGCACAAACCACATCACCTTAAAACAGAAAAAGAACTTGCTGCTGAAATTAAAAAAAAAGATGATGACCTAAATTATAATACGTACAGTAAGTAAGATACATGACAAATCCAAATGCTCTTTACGAGGACATGGAGAAACTAAATGCCCTATACGAAGAACTCTGTTGGGGCCATGATGAAGAACTAGTATTCACTCATGAAAATGGCAGAGTCATTATTTACAACAAAACTCAGGAGCAAAAACAATGAACGAAAACGCAGAACGCATTAATGGTTGGGCAGCAATGATCGGAGTCATTGCCGCAATGGGTAGCTATGCAGTCACAGGTCAAATTATTCCAGGAGTATGGTAAATGTTATTGTTATCAACTTGTCTGTTTGGGGCATTTATTATTGGTGCATTGATAACAGATCATGATGTTGATGATGACGATCAAGGTGGTGGTGGCATGATGGTTCCTATAAATACCTGAACAGGTAAATATTTTAATACAAATGAAACCATCTCCTATTTCAGAAGGATATCAAGTTCCACTTTATGCGGAACTTTTTTATCTTGATAATATGAATTTCCTAAAAATTAGTGCTGCTGATCTTTTTCGTAATAAAAGAGTAGTTGTATTTTCATTGGTTGGTGCAAATAATCGTATATGTGGTGAAGAACATCTCCAAGATATTAAATCTGCATATCAAGATCTTATGGATGAAGGTATTGATAAAGTTTATGTTCTGACAACAAATGACGTTTGGACTTTAAATGAATGGAATTCTAATAACAACTTTACTGATGTTGGACCAAATGCACAATTTATCTCTGACGGTAACTCTGAATTTACCTCTGAAATGGGTTACCTAGTTAATAGGGGTGTAGAAGGTTACGGTAAACGTCCTTGGAGAAATGTTATTGTAGTTAACAATCAGATTATTGAAAAGGTAATTGTAGAACCTGGTATGTGTGATAATTGCGAAACCGATCCATATTCGGCAACACATCCAGATAAAGTTTTAGAGTATCTGAGAACATGATTTAAAACTCTATCCTATATAATGGGTAGAGTTTTTTTATTATATGCCAAAGAATCAATTGAATAAGGATGAACTGATATGTCATATCCTCAAACTTAAGCATGAGGTTGATACTGAATCGAAAGCAGTTTGGCAGAAAGAAAAAGATTTAGCACATAAGTATCTAAGTCTAGTATTAAATAAACTTGATGAGTATAGGTATTAATGTTTTTACTTAATAGAAATAACACCGGTTTAGAAAAATATTATATTGAAGTTGAGAAAAATTTATTATCAACAGAAGTAACTATTATTGACAATTTTTATTTGACACCTGAAAAAGTTTCTTCGTATGAATTTGATACAGAAGAAACAGTTGCAAAAGATAATAGACTAATACCAATATATAAATTTTTTGGTCATCTTCTAGAGATTGATCTTCGTAATAGAAAGACTAATCTTCTTTATTTTTCTACGGATAATGAACAAAATAATTTTGATTCTGGTAGTGGAAAATATCATGCTATAGTTAACTTTAGTAAAAGTGTAAACAATTCTCAAATTGAACTTTATAGAAGAAACAATACTCCTATTGATGAAGAGATTATAGACGGGGACGGACCTGCACCAGTGGATGATTATCGAATTATTGATGATCCATATATTCATTATGCAAATGTTGATAAATTTTATTTAAAAACGTTTGATCTTAACTATAATCAGGTTATCATTTATGACCCGAGTATTTTTTATATCAAAAACAATTTTGAAAAGTATCAGGTATTTGTTATATATTGACATTTTTTTGTTGGTATGCTAGTATATTGAGGTTCACATGAGAATTATGATTCTTCCATTTACTATTACTGCTATTGCTGCTGTATCAGCGCCATTTCTGATGACGATTCCAGAGGCACCACCTCTTCCTGAGGGAGTTGCTGAGGTAGTAGTAGAACCAGACCCTTCATGGCAGTGTCCTGAATGTACTCCAGAAGAGCAGTATGTTCTAAAAGAACTTCAGGAGCACACAAAGATTACTGATCGTAATGCCCTTGCTACGCTGATGGGAAACATCAAGCAAGAGAGTAAGTTCATCTCTAACATCTGTGAGGGTGGTGCCCGTGTCTCTTATGAGAACTGTCTCTCTGGTGGGTATGGATTGATCCAATGGACTTCTATCAATAGGTATAGAGGACTTGGAAACTTTTGTGGAAGATTCTCATGTGATCCATCTTCACTTGAAGGTCAAGTTCGCTGGATGATTAACGAACCTATCTTTCAACGTGTCCTTCCTGAGTTTGAAGGACACGGTAACACTATTTCACAATATATGGTTCCTGCTTACTATTGGTTAGGTTGGGGAATTAAAGGCAATCGTGAAGTCTATGCATATGATTATACTAAGAAATTAGTATGGGTATGATAATGAATACTGATTGGCGTTATAGTGAAAATCGTATGGATGTGAGGAGTCGAGGATTAAATATTCTCCTTAAGAAGTTTGGATCAGAACTATGTTCTGATGGATCACCTAAGTATTCAAATCAAAGCATTTATGAATGTATTCATGATTGGGTATCTCAAGGTAATTTAAGAACTGATGGAATTGTAAAGTATTATCTAGCTTATTACGCATGAAAAAAATTATTACGAGTTTGTTAGTAGCAGCAGCAATATCTTCACCAGTACTTGCTGATGATAAGATTACTCAAGGGTACAAGAGTATGGATTCTCTTGGATGTCTTATCGTTGGAGAATGTACTGATAATGTAAACCCTATTTGGGGTATTGATTATCTTGTTCAGGAATACCCATTAGCAAACTGGGATCCTGTACAAGAAGAGTTCTCACGTATGCTGAATGCTCTCACACTGATTGATGTGCAAGTATATCTTGCTGATGAGAAGTATTTCCCTCATGGTCACCGTGGTGTCTATCACACAGTATCAAACAATTTCTTTTTGAATGATGCTTACATGTATGATCCTGGCATACTTATGGCAGTTATGCGTCATGAAGGATGGCACGCTGCACAAGATTGTATGGCAGGCACGATCGATAACAGTATGATTGCTATCATTATGCCTGAGGATTCTGTTCCCATGTTATGGCAAGAGATGGTCAATAGAACATATCCACCTGCTGCAAGACCATGGGAGAAGGAAGCAACCTGGGCAGGTAAGACAGAAGGCATGACTCAAGCAGCACTTGAATCCTGTGCCCGTGGTACAATGTGGGTTGACTATAAACCAACTCCTAAGACGCGGGAGTGGTTAGTAGAGAATGGTTATATTGATTGACAGATGACTTAAAATCTTGTATAATTGACATGACTTTAAGTAATATTATGGAAGACATCGATTGGTCAGCAGAATATGCGAAGCAACGCAAAGATCGTATGCAAGATGCAATCGATGATTACCTTAATGATGATAAAGTACCAGCACGTCAAACATACGAAGAGATTTTATCTTGTATCGACGATTTGATCGTTTATCATAAACAGAATATGGATCGTGCAAATGAACTCAAATCTCTTATGATGGGATATCGTGAAGTAGATTTCATTCAGGAGTAAATCTAGTTCTTAGTTCAAAATAGTTTTGTTAATAAATAATACTATTCAATACTAAATTGAAACCACCCAAGATAAACTTTTTGAATAATCCTTAGACTTGTAATGTAAAATTTATTGTTGGTAAATAAGTACTTACATATGACACATTTAACAAGAGATGTGTTAATCAAGAAAATCGTTGCCGATGAAATGGTAGGTTACGGTGGAACTGATTATATACAAGCTCTCAAGAATGCGTATCACAAGTGGGAACATCAGGCATCTGATGCTCTCTGTCAAAAATACAATCAAATAAATCGAACAAATATCTCTGTAGATATCCTTGAACCATAAATAAAAGAGCCTTACTCTTTACTCATGGAATCAAATCCAAAGAAGAAAGAGGAATCCAAAACGGACAATAAATTTGAGTGGGCGGATGAGGGTGTATCAACTCTCGTTCGAGTTATCATACTTGGATGGTCAGCAGCAATTCTGACTCTTAATTATGTAACTGTTCCTGGTGTTCCTCAGAAAAATATCGATCCGACTTTTATTGCCAGCGTGTTCACTGGAACGCTAGCGACGTTCGGCGTTTTGCCTTCTAGGAAGAAGGAAGAACAAAAAGAAGCACCTACACTGGAGAAGAAAGATGCAAAGTAAGTCACCAATCAAGGTGGTTGCTATTGCTGTAGGATCCATATTTGCTGTAGCACATATAGGTCTGCTTGGATATGTTTTTAAGCAGGAACCTGAACCTGTGGTTCAACCTCCTACATTCAATCTTCCCCGTGGTCCTTACTCATCGTATAGGATTAAGGCAGGTAAGGATGGTTATGAAATTGAATTCCGTGCTGACGATCCTAAGATTCTAGAGTCCGAAAGGTCTCTAGATGTTGACAAAGAGAGGAGAGGATTGTTTGGTGGTGGATCTGAAGTTAGATCAGAATGGCGTCGTGATCAATACACCCGTGAAGGTACTAGAAATCTGGGAGGTGCAACAGGTGAAGAGGGAAAGTTGACTGCAAAACAAGCAGAGTGTTTAGTGGCGGACGCTGGAGCACGAAGTCAAGGTGCGATGGCAGGTAGTGCTATTGCTGCTGGTGTTGCTGTTCCTGCTCTTGCTAGTATCCCATATGTGGGTTGGTTGGCAGGTGGATGGGCATTACTATTGGGTCAGAAAGTTGGATCATCACTTGGTTCTGAAGTTGGGTCAGTATTTAACGACTGTTAAAAAGAATAATGAATTTACTATTACGTCCTCTAGATAATGTTGCGGATCCTGTGTGGTCGGTTATTTTTATGGTATTCCTTTCTCTTTGTATGGCTGGATATAGCATCTACTATATACTAGGAATAGCATTTGAGGAACTAGAAGATGGGAGCATTGACACCACCGAGCAGGAAGAGCTGCTACAACTTCCGAGTGACGGAGATCAATCGTGTTCTTGATGGTGACACTATTGACGTTACAATTGATCTCGGGTTTGATCTATACAAGAAAGAAAGAGTTAGAGTTGCAGGAGTTGATACGCCAGAGAAAAGGACCAAAAACTTAGAGGAGAAAGCACTTGGAATCGACGCAACCAACTGGCTCAAAGAGAAACTCGAAGGCACGTTGGCTGGTGATGATGAGTTGTCTGTTAGGACTGAACTTGTTGGTGGCACTGGCAAATACGGGCGTCTTCTGGGTTGGCTTTACATTGGGGACGACAGTGTGTCCCTTAACGAGCAAATGAT
>Ga0209557_1000425_pt1 | contig 25332 bp, 38 predicted proteins | sample SaaInlV_120m_DNA_4_FD_184672 | JGI IMG/M metagenome (GOLD analysis project Ga0209557, IMG submission 184672) | Marine microbial communities from expanding oxygen minimum zones in the Saanich Inlet - Saanich Inlet SI074_LV_10m_DNA (SPAdes) (version 2) | ecosystem: Environmental > Aquatic > Marine... | reverse complement strand
TCATGAGTTGAATTTTCTCTCTCATCATCAGCATCTGTAATTTTATCACGGCGGACGCGTACTTCTCCAGACATAACCCGCCGTAGCACGGGGTGGAGAGGAACACTTTCGTCATGTACATGGCACGTCTCTATGTTTTAAGCTTATTAAATCCCATTTGCCTCATCCTATTGGTTGGAGGCCTCCTCGACCGCGGCGGTGCGGGTGATTGCCATGAATTTCTGGGTGTCGTCGGTGTCATCTGAGTCCTAATCCTCGGGCGAAACGGTGGAGGCTTTTGTGTTGAGAGGAAAGAGTGTCGCAGGACTTTTTTGAAGCTCGGGAGATGCCTGGTGTGATTCATCCCGATCTTAAGTCGGTAATTCACCGCGTATTTACTGTTCTGCTTGCGATATTCCTGGTCCGGAATGAGATCCTTGATGAATTCCTGAACCTTTATGTATCCGGTGGTCGTGTCGAACACGACGCCCACCAAGAAATAATACAGATCGAACAAGGGGTGGCTTCTCTTTCCGTTGATGCCGTCCTCTACATACGTACTGTTATTGATCCACGGGTTAGAAATTCCAGGCATTTTTGTCATGCCGAAATCTATGATCACCGGCTCCAAACCCTCGTTGGATCTCTTGTACACTTCACCGTCGATGTTGACACGAATGTCCCTGACGGGAACTTTCCTGATGAATATGTTTCCACCGTGTAAATCGTGGTGCCTGAACCCGGGTTTCAACTTGTGCATTTTATACAGGTACAACATGACTTGGAGTATCACGCTCTTGACCTTCTCTAAAACCGGCATGTCTCGTATCCAATCGGAGAAAGTCTGACCCGAGATGTACTCCATGTAAAGCATGTCCCTTCCGTCACACTTTTTAGCGAGGTACATGTTCGGGACTTTCACTCCGTAACTTTTCAGTTTCTTCGCAACTTCGTACTCGTATTTGGCCATGCCCGTGTAGTCACCGTTCTTGACGGCGATGTTCTTGTACGCGATGAACCTCCTACCGTTCCTGTTAAGGGAAGCCTTAAACACTTTTCCGTACATCCCCTCTGAAAGTTTTTTGATTTTATGTAAATGATTCTTTGGAGCGCATGCCTTGTTGTTGTTCAAAAGTCTTTGAAGGTTATTGCCTGTGTTACGTACCTTTTTCGTGCGCCAGGCGCTCTGAATCTTGGTCGCGGCGCCTGCGTTACGTACCTTTTTCGTGCGCCAGGCTCTCTGAATCTTGGTCGCGGCGCTCTTCACTGGTTTCATTTTTTTTTTCGCGGAGCGGATCTGATTTACCGTCGGCATATAATATTACAAAATATTTAAATGTTTTCTAATTAGATTTTCAATCTTGTTGAGAGTGGGAACTGAGACGGAGCACTTCTCACACATCTCGTTCTTCGGCACGCGGTGGCCGATGACGATGTAGATGATGGCTGACGCCACACTGTTGGGGGTCTTGCTCATCAGGTCCACGCAGTCGTTCGTCATGTCGCACAACTTCATACACTCGAGGCGTTCCTCGCGCGTCACCTCGAAAGCGTTCAGAATGCGCTGCATGACGTCGTATGCCTTTGTCACGTAGTTCTTCTTCGTCGCGCCTTCGATGTTATCCTTGAAAATTTGGGTCGTTCTCGAAATATCCCTCGACTGTATGCCGAACATGTCGGCGATCTCCTTCGTCGTCCTGGGATGTTTCGCCAGCCTGCACGCGTACAGAACGCAGTTGGCTTTGATCCCGAGCCGAACCGCACCGCGCGTGAGCTTCTCCTCGTTGAATTTTTTGTACATGTGTTTAGCATCCTTGCGAACGCACTCAGGCAGGATGTGGCACGCCTCGTCCATTTCCCTGTACGCGTGGTACAGGGACCGATCCTTGTGGTTCATGGACATGTGAAAGTTTATCTTCGCCATGCGCTTGTGCTCGTAGGTGGCTTTCCCCTTGATGACTGTCCCCTTACCCCAGTTATCGGAGAAGAGGTCGGCGTTTGTGGTGGGGATCCCGCACCTCGCCGGGTCGTTGACCCTACCGTCGGAGGTCATCCCACTAGTCCATTCCGCGGTGTCTTCTATGAAGTTGTCCTCGACGAGACCACACTCTGAACAGACTGGCAGGCCCTCCGGGCTGATGACCTTCACACCCGAACATTCCCGGCAAAAATGTATACTCACTGGCTTTGTGTCTTTGTTTTTGTTCAGTAAGGTGTCCACCTGGGACCAAATTGTAGCCAGCATCTTTGTTTTGATGTAAGTATATTATTCACTTAGGTTTCTGGCGCGCTCGCGATTTTCGATGAGGTCCACCGTCTCCTTAAAACTTCGGCCACCTGAGGTTGACGGTTCCCACTCGTTCCACGCCGCGTCCACCTCTTTGTGATCTATGGGCAATCCCTCGACCTCGGCGTCCGAAACGATGAACCCGCTCAGTGACGTGTCTGAACCCGAATCGCCTTCGTCGTAGATGTCGCTGTCGTCGTCCATGGGATTTATCTCAGAGAAATAGGCGAACATGTTACTCCCGAGGGATTTAAGGTCTAGGTCCTCGAACGTGGTCCCTGTCGGGTAATGTTCCATCACACTCTCGTAAGGGGCGGGGCACATCTCGTCGTCGTCGAGTCTGTACACACAAGCGGACTTGTAGTGCATTTCGGTCGGGTATAGGTAATGCATCCCGAGGGTTCGGCCGGTGTTCGCCGCCACCAGGCCGTACGTTTCCTCCTCGATCCCGTCTTCGCTGACTAGTATTTTGACTATGTCGTTTCGGTTAATCTCTTTTGGCATGAGCATGCTTAAAAAAATCAGGCAAAAAATTATCGAGGATAATATCACAGCAGATGAAAGTTATTATTTATTCGAAGGAAGGGTGCGACTATTGCGACCACGCGGCGAGACTATGCGAGTCGGAGAATCTCGAGTACGAGAAGATCATGGTCGACGGGGAAGAGTTAAAATCCCTATGCGGGAAAACAGTCGCGACCTACCCTCAAATATGTATTAACGGAAATCACATCGGGACGTACTTTGACTTTCAGGATTTCATGACAGATGAATACGAACCCATCCTGGAGGAAACGTTGGACCGTTTCACGGTGTTCCCCCTGCAGTACCGTGAGCTATGGGAACTGTACAAGAAGGCACAAATGTCCAACTGGACCGCCGAAGAGGTCGACCTGAGTAAAGACCTCGACGATTGGGGAACCCTAAACGATAACGAACGGAAATTCATCAAGTACATCCTGGCGTTCTTCGCTGGCAGTGACGGTATAGTCTTCGAGAATATCAACAACAATTTCGCCGACGAGGTTCAAATTTCAGAGGCGCGCTCTTTCTACGCGTACCAGTCACACAACGAGATGATTCACGGCGAAACCTACAGCAAACTCATCGACAAGTACATCAAGGACCCTGCCGAGAAGAAACATCTCTTCAAAGCTGTCAGCACCGTCCCCTGTATCAAGCAGAAGGCGGACTGGGCCCTGAAATGGTTCGAAAAGTCTCGTCCCTTCGCCGAACGCCTCTTCGCGTTCGCCTGTGTCGAGGGTATCTTCTTTTCGGGTTCGTTCTGTGCGATATTTTGGCTCAAGAAACGGGGACTCATGCCCGGTCTGTGTTTCAGTAACGAGTTGATCTCTCGCGACGAGGGGCTTCACCAGGAGTTCGCTGTGGAACTATTCAAACTCCTGAGAAACAAACCGTCAAAGGAAACCCTCCAATCTATCGTTAAGGAGGCGGTCGCGATCGAGAAGGCGTTCATCACCGATGCCCTCCCGTGTAATCTGATCGGCATGAACTCCGAGAAAATGTCTGAATATATCGAGTATGTCTCAGATCGTCTGCTTAAGCAGATTGGACAATCCCCAATTTGGGGGTCTAAAAACCCCTTTGACTTTATGGAAAATATCTCTTTGGACGGCAAGACCAACTTTTTCGAAAAGAGGGTGGGAGACTACGGTAAACTCGACGACGACGCCGAGGATATAGGTTTCGACGAAGAATTTTAAAAACTATTTGAAAATTGTGTCAAAAGTACCGAAAGGTGCGATCACGTAATTCTCGGTTTCCCCGGTTTCGATCGGTTCGTCATCCTCTACGACCACCTCGGGTTCCTCCTCCGCGGCAGGACCTGGAGCTGGACCGGCGGTGGTGACTGTGGTGGTTGTACTGGACGACGACCGCATGGAGGACACGCAACATGCGATACTCGATCCTACGGTCAAAAATCCGACCACGTAAAAGAACGACATTTATTATACCTGTATATAATAAATGCCCACACCGAAAAAAACGAAAAATGCCAAGAACGCGATCCGGTCTTTCAATAAGAGGATGACATCCAAACTGCCGAAGGTCAGGACGGTGCGGAATTACACTCGCCCAATCTCACGTGTTGAGATCGCCAAAATGATGCGTCTCGCTGCGCGGGCGCGGAAGACCAAAAGGAACCGTTAACCGAATAAGGTTCCCTGCGGGGAGATATCCAAAGATCCCAGGATCACGCCGCTATCCTGTAATTCAATCTGTTCCTCTGCGAAACCCGGTTCCGGATTCGGTGCATCCACCATATCCGGTTGCGTCAATAGCTTCTTTTCCCCCTTCTTGCCACCCCCGCACCCGCAATCACCCTTCTTCTTCTTGGGCGGTTCTGGTCTGATGTTCATCATACCCCAAACCACGAGGATGAACACGACGGTGTGAAGGAGAAGACCCACGGTCGATGGGCACCCCGTCGGCGTCGCGATGCGCGAGCCGAAGACCGAACGCATGAGACGAAAGGTTTCGGGGTTGGCGATCACGAAAAACGTGAGACCCGAGATGATACTGGTGATAAGTTTTTCCTCCTGCTTGCGGCCGTTGCAGCCGCATCCACAGTCTTTGAAAATGCCCATGTTTTTATAATAGGTTGTGAAAAAAATCTCGGTAAAAATTAAGTATGGTGATGATCCTCGGTGGAATCGTTTTCCTGTTGATCCTGGTGATGGTTTTCTTCATCTCCAGACAAAACGCAGCACAGCGACAGGAGATCAAGCAGATGGAACTCGATGCCGAAGCTGCGGCGTCAAAGCCGCAGCCGCGTATGAGCGATTCAGTGATCACACCGATGGAGCCGGAACCCACCGATGATCCCATGCCCGGTGACACCCAGGTGTCCCGGGTTGCCGCTCCGGCTCCAGCTCCGGCTCCAGCTCCTGCTCCGGCTCCTGCTCCTGCTCCTGCTCCGGCTCCTGCTCCTGCTCCGGCTCCCGCTCCGTCTCCAAGCGTTTTGTGGGGTTTAGTTGAGGGTGTGGATCTTAGTGGTGGAGGGTTTCATCTTCACAAGAATTCAAACCCGAAACTCGAGGGTACAAAAGAGGAAAGGACAAAAATGTGCACCGACAAATGTGCGGAGCAGTCTGACTGTAAAGCGGTTGTTTTTAACTGGCGGCATGACTTGTGCTGGGCTAAGCGTTCCATAGATAAGTCCAACGAAAGAACAGCGTCGAACCGTAAATATTTTCACAAGTGTAAAACTGGCGACACCGATTGCAAGACGATAGAAGAACTTCTGAAACCTCCGGCTCCTGCCCCTGCTCCGGCTCCGGCTCCTGCCCCTGCTCCGGCTCCGGCTCCGGCTCCTGCTCCCGCTCCTGCCACTGCTCCTGCTCCTGCTCCTGCCCCGAACCACTCGACGAACGGAAGGTGTGGTCATGCCGGCAATAATAATAAGAGGTGCCCAGGCAAACAGTGTTGCAGTCCCAGTTACTGGTGTGCTGGTAACCAAGTGGAGTATTCCGCTTGGTGTAAATACAAAGACGGGAAGGGGGGGTACAGGGGGGTCAGTAGCGGTGGGTACGATGGACAGGGTTAAAGACAAGGCACCTTGTATAGATATAACCAACTAAAATGTCGCTCTCTATCCAACAATCCACCGATTTCGTCCCCACCACCGTTCAGTTCTCGAAGCTTCGTAAGAACAAGAACGGCGGTAAGGCAGTCTACCTCAACGCAGGCGATAACAAAAAGGTGTACCTTCAACTCCCTTTTATGCGGTCTCCGTACGGCCTTTCGGCGTTCACCGACGAATCGAGCGGACGAACTTCCTACTCGCTCGACCTTTCGTTCGATGCTGAAAACGCCGAGGCGATGGATCTGCACAACAAGCTCACCGAGCTGGACGATATCATCGTGAACACCGTCGCCGCCAATTCTAAAGAATGGATGGGCAAGGAGTTCAACGTCGCCGTTCTCAAGGAGGCACTCTACAAGCCTATGGTTCGTCCGGGCAAGGAACAGTACCCCGCGACGATCAAGCTCAAGATCCAGACCAAGCCCGACGGCACCTTCGTCCCGGAATGTTACAGCATGAACAAGGAACAGGTCACCCTCGACTCGATCGAAAAGGGTCAAAAGGCTATGGCCATCGTCGACCTGAACCAGATCTGGTTCATCGATAACAAGTTCGGCGTCACCATCCGACTTCAGCAGGCTCTGTTTGAGGAGTCCACCAAGCTTCCTTCCTTCGCGTTCCAGGGAGTTACCTTCCCCGGCGCCGCCGCTGCCACCGAAGAGGAAGACGACGACGATGAACTCGAGGTTGACGTGGACGAAGATCACTAAATTTAAATTCACCGCACATGACCGCGTACAAAATTAGATCCTGATGATGTAATGAATAATGAAGATACGTCCAATAAAATTCTTAGTTTAGTGTATAATGGATTGCTCCGTGTCAACTGTTAAGGTCACGGACGAAACAGGTGCCTCTCGAGGTGTCGAAATCGTTCCCAGCGGGTGTGAACCAGTCAGCGAGGATGTCTGCAAATCTGGGTTCATGGCACCTGCCGAGAACGTATCGTTCCCCCAAAACGCGCTTAAACAATGTTGCAAATGCCGGAAAGGTGAGACGTGTGCCCTGTGTGCGGACCCGTCGGCGTGTACTGACGAAGAGAAGGAAAAATTCGTCGGGATCAAGGATTGTTTTGGTATGGTCGAACCTGAAGAGGAAGAGGAAGAGGAAGAGACCGAGGCAGAAGCTGAGGCTGGGTCAGTTGTGGAGACCGCGACCGCGACCGAGGTGGAAACCAAAAGTTCGGGGATGTTCATGTATTACGCGATAAGCGCGTGTTGTGTCATTTCAATCGTGGTGTTCATGATGTCCAGGGGGGGAGGCCGTAGAAATAATATGATGTACTAATAATAATGAAACTCCGTGTACTCGCCGTCATCGTCATCGCGATCATCGTACTCGTCACCGTGATGAATAAGGCATCGTCGTCCAACTATACTGTTTACGGTACTAAAGGGTGTCCCTGGTGTCGTAAACAGATAGAATATTTCGAAAAGAACGGGACGTCATTCAAATTCGTCGATTGCAACAAGCAATCGTGTAAGGGTATGGATGCGTTCCCGACTATCATCTCTCCCTCTGGTGAAAAGAGCGTTGGGTACAAAGAATTTTAGATGCCGCGGATGACCTGCATGGAGATGGACAGGATGAACGCGTCCAGCATGCTGGAGATCGGCTTAAGGATAGAAATGTGCTTGGAGAGGGAACGGTTCCACACGAGGCGGAGAATGAAGGTGGAGATGAGGATGTTCAGAAGGAGAACGAGGATCTCCTTGACGACTTCGGACCGGTTACGGGACTTGGTGAAGATTTCCTGGAGCATTTTACTATAAATTGAGATTTTATTTCCTGGGTTAAAGTAAGATGAAGGTGAAAACGCTCCCCCTGAGCGGTTCGGAATCACGGTACACGACCAAGCGGTGGGGTTCGAAACGCGGCATCGGGAATAATAATTGTTATGCATACGCCATCGGCGATTATGAATCGTACCGTTGGCAGAAGGCGATTCCAGGGGACCGATCCGGTCTGTCGGGTTTGAACCATACGTACACGCACTGTACTGATCTTCCTCGGCGCGTTATTTCCGATAACCCGAAAAGGGTCTATAAGACGGACGCCGCCACAAAGTGTAAGCGCGGGTACTTCAAAATGATGATGTTCGTTTCGCCTGGACGACCGATGAATTACATTCGTCAGGGCGATTTCCATTTTTACAAGCAACACGGCGTCGTGGAGTACAAGGTGAAAAAGGGAGATACGGTCAAATCGGTCTCTAAGTTTTTCAAGGTTCCCGAGACCCGGATCAAACGTGCCGGTCAATTTAAGGTGGGTAAGCGTCTCGTCTTCAAGAGTAATTTGTGGAGCCACAAGCGTGGTTGGGCCACCGGTCCTCTCCTGACGGACGCGAAGGGAAAAATCATCAAAGATCCTCGTAAGGCTTCGAGGGATTACCCTGGGTTAAACTATGAGCGGTACTGTAGTTCATTCTGTGTCAAGAATAGAGGGATCAAGGTCGGTAAGACTCATGCCAAGGTCGGCCAGAAGCGACTCTAAATCTAGAAGTTCTTCTACGTCGAAGTTTACATCAAAAATGTCAAGGACGTTTAGCACGTTCTGCTCACTCAATACCACGGCGTTCGCCGCCGCCGTGATATTGTTCGTTATAGATACTGTCACTTTAAACTTGGAACCGTCGAATACTTTTCGGCACATCGGGCAGGTGTTCTTACCTTGTTCTTTCCATGCTTCGAGGCAAGATGTGTGAAAGACGTGTCCGCACCGGAGCGGGGGGTTCGCCCGCGTCGGTCGGACCTCGTTCAAACAAATTGAACATGTCGGCATCCTATTTTACAAATCTAAATCTTTTTTTGGTCTAGTACGCGTTTGGGGTCTTGAGGAGAGGCTTATCGCAGGTGTTGCACTTCCCTGTACCCTGCTCCGCCTGCACGGCAGCCATGATCTCCGGGCCCTGCTTCTGGAGAAGCTGGCGGAATGAATAGTTGTCCTCGAGGGAGATCCCATTGTTCTTCATGATATGGTTGTTCAGAAGCTGGATGGAGGACTGAACGGTGAAGCAACGGCCATCGGCCATACCGAGTCGTTGAGACATTTTATTATTACCCTAGAATTTAATTTGGCGGTTGGTCAGCGTTCGTAACCACGATTGAAATCCTTTGGTCCTGAGGTGTTCCACCATCGGTCCACACCTGTACCCGAGGAAAATATCGAACACGTCCTTCTGTTCCGTTGGTGTCACGCGAATCTCGTCATTCTCGTTGATGTGGTCGTTGATGATGTTGTACGCGAACGCGATCTCCTTCAGGGTTTCGGCACCTGTGATGATGATCTTCCCGGTTGAGAAAATCGAGGTGGTGATTTCCTTCATATCTTCTGAGGGTTTGAACTTGATTTTAACAGCTGAATACCGATCCGGCTCGAAGCTCACTTTGAAAATGTCACCGAAATTTTCAAACCAATCGGCCACCTTATGAAGATTGACGGTGTAGTTGAGAGAGAAATTTGAATTTATCATGACGACCCTGTACGCGTCGGTCGGTATTTCTTGCTGAATTCCCAAAAAAACTTTGAGTATGTGCGCCAGTTGAACGATGACTCTCTTACAGTCGAAGAGATCACAACACCCCGCGACTTGGACTGAACCGTTGGGAAACACCTTCACAGATTTCGTGCTGTACGTATCGTTGTAGGTGAGGGTGACCTGGTTGTAGAAAGTGGTCGGTTTCAACTTCCATTCAAACCCCTCGGTTTTCGAACTCGCCCGCTTCATTTTGTACGAGCCGATCATTTCGAAGACGGTCCGTAATTTTTTTATATCGACGCTGTGACCGATTTTGGAGACCATCGTGATTGTGGTGATTTTTACCCACGACGGCCTCAATTTTTCTGGCAAATTCCCGCGTATGTCATCGAGCGTCAACAAATACGAAAAGGAATTGTTCGCGATCGATGAGTACATTTTGTGTGGGAAATATTTAAAGAATAACATTCACTTAGGTTTCCATTTTGCAACACGTGTAATCGTAGCGGTACACTGATTTACCGCCGGGAGCGGGAAACGGCGGGATGACGGTGCCGTCCTCGGCTGTCGCACCCGCCTTGAGTTGGAATCTGGTGAGCACCTGGTTGTCGCCGGGACACTTGACGTCCATCCCCTGGAGTCCCATGGCGCCGTCCGTGACGAGGTCCTCCGGTTTGAGCGCCCCGCTCGTCGTCTCGTAGTTCTGACACTGCCCGCTCGTGGGCGCGGCGAGGCATTTATACAGGTACTGGGTGGTATTTTCGTAATGATTACTGGGGTTCACTATATAGTCATACCTGAACTGACTGATGGGCGTTTCACCGAAGGTATCCATTTCCGTACTACCGTCTCGTCCCCTCCCTTTCCCGATACCGCCGAGATCGCACCGAACGTTGTGCCTGTACATGGTGCGCATATCGATTTTGGCATCCATGATTTTATCTCCGAGGGACGCCTTATTCACTATTTGCGTCTTTTGAGTATCGTCGAAAACCTTGGCGTCGATACCGCCTAAGCACGTGTAGTCGTACTTGTAGAGCCCGCCGTTGCAGCTCGTCAATTTAAACTGTTTGACACTGTTCCGCCCACAATCGACTTTCATCGCGAGATCGTGGATGTTCGCCGTGCACGGCGTTGACCTACGATCCTCGTAATAATTTTTTCGTCGGCGAAGTGAAAGTAAATCTGACATGTCCTCAGCTTCGTTCTCGGCGCCCTGGTCAAAGATCGCCTGCTGTGCCTCGTCCTCCTTGTCGTACGCCGAAACTTGGTTCCTTAACATCTGGAGTTCTTTCTCCCCGTCAGTTCCTTCTCCACCTGTGATCATCTTTTTGTCGGGCTTGAGGTACAAGTACACCGGCGACGCGCAACATATCACCGAGGAAAGGCCCACCACGAGCACCGCAGCTGCGGCCATATAGTATACTTAGAGAAAAGAATTGTTTACCTACCATATGCCGTCGTTCATTCGCGATGCCACGCACGTCCACGACATCGATGCGGACCTGGATTATGTTGAAATCACGTACAAAAAACAGAAACGCACCTACACTGATTATATCAACACCGAACCCCTCGGTTGGACCCGAATCTCCTGTACTGCGAACTACTACAGGTTTTTAGATGCGATGGTCGTCAAGACTGTGGAGGTTCTGCAGCGCATGGCCGAGTTGGCCCTCGAGGATATTTTGCACGACGAGCACGAGCCCAGGTTATGGGTCAGACTGATGCACGCCGTCCGAATTCTAGATCCCACGTTTCAACCACCTCGTATTGATATGGAAAGTGCTTGGCAAGTGGAGTTCATCGCCGAATCATGTAAAAAGTATATTCCGTCTGCGATCTATACCTGCATTTCGAAAAAGCGACTGTCGTATTTTAACGACGTAATGCAAAGACTAGCGCGAGAAGAATGAGCACGACGAGCGCGATTTTCGTCGAGTCGGGGGTATTCCTCGAAACGCCCACTGTAACGACCTTGGGCTTTCGGCACGAGACGCCGTAGTCGATGTTGCGCTTCGGGTGGATCACCTTGTTCATGACGTTCTGTTCCGCCTGCTCCGCGCAGAGGTTCGTGGCGCAGAACGGGCTTTTACTGGTCTTGTAAATCTCATCGACGCCGACCTTATCGAGAAGTCTCTGCTCAGTGTCGCTGGGCCTATCCCTGGTGATGCCGTCCTTCGAGTAGTACTGTGATATTTCAGTCCTGTCCGTCTGTCGGATACCGCCTGGGAGGCTGAATTCGTGCACGACGAACGGGTTGATCTTATCGATGGAATCTTGTTCGTTCATCATCTTGTTATTAACTCAGATAAAATTTTTGGTTCATTTTGGATTGGTGTTCGAGCCACATCTTGTCGAGGTCCACGTTGAGCATGTGGGCCAGTTGGAATAGGTAACTGAAGACGTCTCCCATCTCTACCATGACGTCCGTTCCTCGATCCTTCTTCAGGTTTGTTTTCTTGAACGTCCTCTTGTACTGACGGATCGCCGACGCAAGTTCGCCGACCTCCTCCGTCAATAGAAGCCATACGGTATCCACGGCGGCGCGGTCCCACCCCTTCTTCTCACAGATTCTCTTCGTCTCACACTTATAGTAGTTCAGACTCATGTTTGCTTATTCATCTTACGGACCTACTCTTTAATTACATACCAATCTGATTGCGAGGGAGTTTCTTTCCAGCGGTGCTGGTGTTGACCGGTCGGTCAATGGGTTCGGCGATCGTGTCGATCTCCCTGGCGTAGGCCATGTACTGGGACACGCCGGTTTGGACCTGGGTGAGGGAACTGTCGATGACGCGGACGTTGAGGTCCCTCACCTGATTGTTCACGTTTTGGTAGTGGTCGCCGGAGTTACTGATGAACACGGCGCGCATGATGCTGTACAGGTCGTCGGGGTTTTGGTAGTCTATGGCGATACCCGTTCGGTTCTTAAAGGTTTGGCGGATCCCGCGCTGGATGAGATCCTTGTTGACCGCAGAGAAAAACAGCTTGTTGAGTGGCGTCTCGCACTGCTTCAGAGAATCGAGGTGAAGCATTGTTACTATAGTCGAACAAAAAAATATATGTAAATATTAAAATGCTGAGTCCCATTGACTTTTCTGATTTCGATTCCAAGCCGACTATCGTGGAAGATATCTCGTGCAAATCCCCAGCCTGCTTCATCGGGTCGTACCCCCCGGTATCGAAGCCCGGCGAAACCGGTCCGTACTACGTGAACACGTACCTCACCCAGCCGGATCGCCGATTTGAAACCCTGGGTCCGGCCACCGTCAGGAGTGGGGACCTCGAGAAGTGCATGAAGTAATATAAAAATAAATTGAGCAGTGTAGATATAAAAGGATGAGGGTCACAAAACGCTCTGGTCGTGTTGAGGATATGCGCTTCGATAACGTCACCACCAGGATCAAGAATTTATCATACGGACTCTCTCCGAATGTCGACTCCTCGAAGATCGCACAGCAGGTTTTCTCCTCCATGTACGATGAGATCACCACCCAGGAGATCGACACTTTGTCGGCCGAGATCTGCGTCGGTATGATCACGTCCGATCCCGACTACGAAGTCCTCGCGACCCGAATCACCGCCAGTAACATCCACAAGGTGTGCCCCAACAACTTCCACCTCGCCATGCGCAAACTCCAAAAGGCGGGGATCATCACAGACGAGGTCGTCGAGGTGGCCCAGCAGGTCAAGGAACATATCAAAAACGACCGTGATTTCGAGTTCGGGTACTTCGGGATTAAGACGCTCGAGAAGGGCTACCTTCAGAGGGCCAGCGGCAAACTCATCGAGACCCCGCAGTACATGTTCATGCGCGTCGCCATAGGCATCCACGGCAAGGACGTCCCCGCGGTTCTCGAAACGTACGATAAGATGTCCCTGGGGTACTTCATCCACGCGACACCCACACTCTTCAACGCGGGTACGCCCCGGCCCCAGATGAGCTCGTGTTTCCTGATCGCGAACAAGGCTGACTCCATCGACGGCATTTACGGTACATTGACTGAATGCGCGCAGATCAGCAAATGGGCTGGTGGAATCGGGATGCACATCCACAACGTTCGAGCGAATAAGTCCCACATCAAAGGCACGAACGGCCAATCCGACGGTATCATTCCCATGCTCCGCGTGTTCAACGCGACCGCGCGGTACGTCAACCAGGCCGGTCGCCGCAAGGGGTCCATCGCCGTCTACGTCGAGCCGTGGCACGCCGATATCATGGATTTCCTCGAACTTCGTCTCAACCAAGGCGACGAGGAGGCGCGGTGCCGCGATCTTTTCTCAGCCATGTGGATCCCCGACCTCTTCATGAAGCGCGTCGAGGAGGGCGGCGACTGGTCGTTGTTCTGTCCCGACAGGGCGCCCGGTCTTTCTGATTGCTACGGCGACGAGTTCGAAGCGCTCTACGCCAAGTACGAGGAAGAGGGACTGGCGAACGCGACCGTCCCGGCGGCTGACGTTTGGAAGGCTATCCTCAAATCTCAAACTGAGACTGGGACTCCGTACATGCTCTACAAAGATGCGTGTAACGCCAAGAGTAACCAGAAGAACCTGGGCGTCATCAAGTCATCAAATCTCTGTACCGAGATCATGGAGTACACCGACAAGGACGAAACTTCCGTCTGCAATCTCGCGTCGATCGCACTCCCGAAATATGTGAACAAGGAACTCAAGACGTTCGATTTCGCGAAGCTCCACGAAGTCACTAAGGTCGTCACCAAAAACCTCAACCGGGTGATCGACCGAAACTTTTACCCCGTGGAAACAGCGAGGCGATCCAACATACGCCACCGTCCGATCGGTCTCGGGGTCCAGGGCCTCGCCGACGTGTTTATCCTGTGCGGTCTTCCCTTCGACTGCGAGGATTCGCGTACGCTGAACGCCCACATTTTCGAGACCATGTACCACGCCGCGTTGGAGGCTTCGTCTGAACTGGCTGAAGTTGACGGCTCGTACGATAGCTTCGCCGGGTCGCCCGCCTCGGAGGGGATCCTCCAGCCCGACATGTGGACGGGGGACGTGAAGTTTAGCGGTCGCTACGATTGGGACGCCATGCGCGAGCGCGTCAAGATGAAGGGTCTTCGTAACTCTCTCCTGATGGCACCCATGCCCACGGCGTCCACTGCGCAGATCCTGGGGAACAACGAGTGCTTCGAACCGTACACGACCAATATTTATCTCAGGCGCACACTCGCCGGTGAGTTCGTCGTGGTGAACAAACACCTCGTGAACGACCTGAAAAATGTGGGTCTCTGGTCGAAGGATATGAAAGATCTCATGGTTAAAGCCGGCGGGTCCATACAGAACATAACAGATATTCCGGATGATATTAAGGAACTTTACAAAACTGTATGGGAAATTAGTCAAAAGTGTATCATCGAGATGGCGGCGGACCGCGGTAAATTTATCGATCAATCTCAATCTATGAACCTCTTCATGGAGAGCCCGACCCTTTCGAAGCTATCGAGCATGCACATGTACGCGTGGAAAGCCGGTCTGAAAACCGGTATGTATTACCTTCGTTCAAAGGCGAAGGCGCGACCCATCCAGTTCAGCTTAGAGCCGGATTGTGTGGCGTGTTCCGCTTAAAGTTTTGGGTCCTGGTATAAGTAAACAGGAACGATGGATAAGGCGGTCGAGAACCTCCAGATCAACGCGTACAACAACAAGCGCATCGTACTCGCCACGAAGCAAGGTACGCCCATGCGCGTCCAGTTCCCGCGCATGTACATGCCGTTCGGCGTGTCAGGGTTCGTCCCGGAGATCGGCCCGACCAAATACAACATCGATTTCGCCATCAAGGGGTTCGACGAGGAGGATAGTTACATGAACAGCTTTTACGAATCTATCCGAGCGCTCGAAAACAAGGTCATCGACGCTGTGGTCGATCAGAGCCAGGCGATCTTCGGGAACCCGATGACCAAGGAAGAGCTCCTCCCCATGTTTAATTCCAACGTGAAAGAAGCCCCCGGTCGCGAACCGAAGTTCCGCGTCAAGGTCGACACCACAGTTGACGACAGTATCAAGGCGAGCGTTTTCGACGCAGACAGGAACATCATACGAGACGAGGTCCGGAGCGGTCTCTACGCAAGAAACAGTGGCCACGCGATGGTTGAACTCAACAGCGTGTATTTCTTGAACAGAAAGTTCGGTCTGACGTGGAAACTTAACCAACTCGTCGTCTACGAGCCGCAAAACCTGAAAGGTTTCCAGTTTAAGATTTAGATTGTTTTAACAGCAGGATACTATACACCTTCTGAGCCTCCTCAAGAAGTTTTCCCTTCACCTTGGTGAACTTCTTTGGGTCTAAACCCAACTTGACCTTGGCGATTTTCACAGAGTCTTGCCATTTAACGAGCGACATTCTTCCTTACTAGTACCCCTGAAAATTTTTCGTGCTCACATCATTTCCTTGAACTTCTTCCCCTTCGTCTTCTTCGCTTCGGTGCGGTAAGCCCTGAACCCGTGATCCTTATCCATCAGGGACTTCTTGGTCGCCTTGGAAGCCTTCCTGGACTTGATCCGGCCGTCCTTGCGCCCCCTGAAGAGATCCTTCTTCTTGAGACCGTCCTTACCCCAGGTAGTCTTTTCCGCTGTGCCGTGGAAAACTTCAGCGCGAGAACCGATCGTTTTAACGAAACCCATTTTATATTACATTACGCGCGGAAAATATTTTTGATGTCGAGGATAGAAATCTTTTTCGCCGTCCTCCCCCCGGTCGGGATCTGGGTCTTGATCCTCTCGTCGTTCAAAACCTCCGAGCACACGATAGATTTGTGACCCTGGAGCGCCATCATCTCCTGCTCCACGCTGATGAATCTCGGACACTCTTTGTAAATCAATTTTTTGACGTGAACGGCATGGTTCTGACCCGTCCGATGACTCCGACCGACGGCCTGGAGTTCAGTCGCGGGGTTCCACGCCGGTGCGGTGATGTACACCCGCGTTGCCTCCTGAAGATTTAGACCCTGACCGCCGCACCGGATCTGGATCAAAAAAATGGAACCCGGCGGGGAGGCTTTGAACGCCTCGATCTGCTGGACACGCGTTTCCTTCGATACCGACCCGTCGATCCTGAAAACGCTGCGAATTTTAGCCCTAATCTTGTTCCGTTCAGCCGCGTCGGGATCGGCATCCAGCCCGCATCCCAGTAGACTGTCATCAGAATTGTAACCGTCCAGTTCTTCCGGAACGGCGGTGAGCTTCGTCTGGATGTGATTCATCTCACCCATGAACTGACAGAACACCAGTGCCTTTTCGCGCGGGTGCTCGTCCAAAAAGCCGAAAAGTGTCTCCATCTTATTCGACCGACCGGTCCACTTTTCGGGTTCGACGCCGTTCTTGCGCGCGACGCCGTCGTAGTACATCTGCGGCCAGACCATACACTGCCTGGCCCTCAGTAAACACTCCACGATGACCATGTTCTTGTAACTCGAGGTGCATTCCCTGAACGCCTCCTGGATAGTGTTCTGCGCGTCCTGGAACACGAACTCGTACAGGCATTTCTCCTCCTCGAACATGTCCAGCTCGATGTTCTCGAACGTACACGGCGGGAGTCGCAACCGCTCGTTAATCGCGGCGAGATCTTCCTTGGTTCTTCTCAGTATGTAATCGTCCTTGATCTTGCGTTGTTCCGCGAGCACGAAATTCCGATCGAGACCGAGAAACGTGCACAGCGACACGAAATCCTCCATCGAGTTGAAAACCGGTGTTCCGGTGACGATCCACCGAATTTCCGTTTTCAGGAGACACGTGTTTTTGTAAATTTTTGACCGTTTATTCCTGATCTCATGGGCCTCGTCGAGGATAATTCGATCCCAACGTGGAAAATGGAGCGGCGTTTTCGCTTCCGGTTTGCGACCCTTGGAACTGAGCACGGAATACGGCGCGATCGTCACCGTCCGCTTTTCCCGGTCGACCAGGAGCTCTTCGTCGAGCTTGCGCTTAGGGCCGTCAAAGACCTGCACCGTTAAGCTGGGCGCGAACCGCTTGATTTCCTGGACCCATTGCGTGATGATGGATTTGGGCACGATGAGTAAAGTCCGCTGTTTCGGGTTACCGAGCATCACCGTGATCAACTGAACCGTCTTACCCAACCCCATCTCGTCGCATAAAAATCCACCTTTCGGCCCGTTGACGCGGTTTTCTTGTTTAAGCATCCATTGGACGCCGTCTCTTTGGTACGGTATAAATAATCTTCCATTTAATTCGGCGGTCGCTAATTTATACTGATCGTCAGTCATCTTCGTACGGGTCCTCGTCGGGTAATTCGAGAATTTCGCACGTGATCGGAGGCTTCTCTTTTTTCTTTCTAGGAGCTCGCTTAGGTTTCATTTCTTCATCCAAAATTTTCAATTCATCGATATGTTCCCGGTAATATATAACTCGGTCCCAAATTATCCGCATGATCGGTCGGTACTTTTCGAACCACGCGCGATCACGTTTCACGTTGACGACATCAAATTCTTCGGGGAGCGGCCAATTCGTTTCGGCCGGTTTATATTGAATAAAATCCGCCTCCTCAAGATCGAGGATCTCCATGCACAGCTGAAGTTGCGGCATGTAGTGTTCCGGCACCTCGCCCGGTATGATCTTGCGCTGCGGCGGGCACTTGATCTCGACCAATTTTCCGCTCTCGGAGACACCGTCGGGGCTCCCGCCGAGCCAGGTGTGCACGGGGTGGGGGACCAAGCCAATCTCATGGACGACCTCTCCGTGTCGCTCTTCGTATATGATTCTGGCTTCGTCCTCGTATTTTTCGCCGTGTTTCGTCGCCGCGTTCCCCATGAACTTTTCACCGAGGCCGCACTTTTTTAACAGGAGTTTATGGGGTGTTTCGTACGGGTTCTTGCCGATGGCGGTCGCCGCGTCCGACGCGGTCAACATGTGACCGCGCAGCTTGAGCCACTCTTCAGACTTCTGAGCCGCATATTCTCGCTCGATCAGGGCCTTGACGTTGGGGTGCATTGTTCCTTACGTAGTCATGCACTCTACTCTTTAACTAAAATCGTAACTCCGGTACGTGCTCAGTGCTTGAAAATAATTTCGCGCGGCATTTTGTTCCGCCTGCTTTTTCGACCGCGCCGCACCCCGAGCGAAAAATGAATTTTGGACGTAAATATCTATGTAGAAAATCCCCTCGTGGTGCCCTGAGACTCTGTAATCCGGCAGTTCCCAGTTGTTCACCTGACAATATCGCATGAGATGATCCTTGAAGTTATCGTCGATCATGATGGTTCCCATGTCGATGACCTCCGGGTCCTGGTACAACCGAAGGATAAACTCTTTCGCGTGGATAAGACCGATATCCATGTACAAGGCGCCGACGAGAGCCTCGAAAACATCCTCGAGGATTTTCACGTTCGTGTTCCAGTTATTACGCATACCCTTCTCGTCCATGATGACGTACTTGCCCAGGCCCAGATGATTGGCTATGTGCGCCAGTGTTTCGCCACGAACGAGCTTGGTACGCGCCTTCGTGAGGAACCCTTCCTGTTTGTTTTCATACCGGTCGAAGAGGTATTTTGTAATCACGAATCCGAGGACCGAATCGCCGATGAATTCTAGGGTTTCGAACGATTCGGTCAGGTGTTCATTTTCTTTCAACGCCGATTTATGAGTGAAAGCTCTTTGGTACAAGGATAGATTCTTAATCTTTGTACCAACAACTTGCTCGATTTGAGCTTTATCGATCATTTCTTATTAATACTATGTAACGTTATTTTTTTAAGCCTTCTTCACGTAGTGAGGCGAGAGGTACTTCTGGAGGTTGAGGTAGGTGACGACCACGCCTTCGGGCGGGGCGAGGAGTTCCTTGAGCTTGTCGTCCATGATGATCTGGCGGCCGTTCTCGGGGTGCTTGAGACCCTTTTCGGTGATGTACTTGTTGACGCTCTTCGTCACCTCGGAGCGGGAGACGAGTTCACCGTCGGGCAGTTCGAGGAAAGCGCGAAGCGCGGGGGTGATCTCCTGCTTGCGGTTGAAGCCGTTGTTCTCCGCGCGCTTCTTCGCCTTCTCGCCGTCGGGGTCATCCTGGGTGCTCCTGATCTTGCGAACCAGCTTGGCGAGGTTCTTAACATCGACGCGGAGGGCGGAAAGTTCGGTCTGAATGGATTCGAGGGACATCTTATACCTTTCTTAGACCCCTAATCTTTAAGTCAAAAATGAGCACGACACACATGCATATGAACACACGTAATATGTGGTTCATCGCGACGTCTCGGTCCATCGTCTTGAGAGGTTCTGTGTCGATGATGTCAGGTACGTCGATGTACCTGAACGGGGGTCTCGAACCGTCTGAGACGCACCCGCCTGCGCAGCAATCCTCCGGGCACCGCAACACCCGGTCCCCCCTGCGCACCCCGCAGAACTGGTTAGGGTTACCCCTGAGCTGGTAACATCTGCACTCGTCGATCACCGTGCAGACCATATTAATATATCCCAATATAATAATGGACGAAGTCATCTATTGCAAGTCCGCCAGGGACAGGTTCATACACGAACACCTATTCTTCAGGGACGCGAAGCTCAAGGAGTACTTCGATAAGGGTCTGCAGAAGAAGTTCAGGGCCCGGGTCAAGTCGAAGCACGCGTCAAAGACGTATGAAAAATTCATGTACGTCCTCATCACCGACAGCATACGGGATATCATCCTAAAAGCCGTGGGTGAAATCTCGAGTCACATGGCGACGAGCGGTGATCTGGTCATCTCCGGTGGTGAGGCTTTCAACATGTACGCGTGTAAGACTGACAGGGTCGTGACCAGTGACATAGACGCGAAGTTCGTCCCGCGCATGTCCGTGAGTCCCAAGTTTTTTGGTAAACTCCAGGGTACGAAACTGATCATGTGGGACAAAATCGGCCAGGTGGCGAAACGCCTCGACACTCGGGTCAAACGGCGAATCCAGTCCATGCGGCGCAAACACGCCAGGATCTTCAATTTCCTGGGTATAGGTTTCGAACCCAGGGGACCGTGGGTGACGAGGCGGTTCGTCCTGATCAAGAAGAAAAAGATCCGGAAGGACGATACACCGAGCGCGGGTGACGTGTTCATCGACGTCGAGCTCTTCGCACTGGACTTGAACCGCGTCAAGTATCTCTCCACGAAGACGGGTAAGGTCGAAGGCAAGAGGATAGGCGGGATCCTAGACATCCCGTTCATGCGACCCAAGGAGTTCGGGTACGAGGTGGTCCTTTCGCGTCAGCGGGGTGTCAAGTATCGCAACCTCGACACCGGTAAGACGGTCACCGACAGGAAAGTTTTCATCGCCAGTAAGGAGTTTCTCGTGGAGGATATTTACTTGATGCACAAACTGAAACTCCGACCGGAGAAGAAAGAGAAGGATCGCCAACGCCTGTTGAAACTCTCCAAGCTTTTCGTCAAAGGTGTGAAGAACGACGATACGATCGAGGCTATTTTCAAACGCGTTCGCACTAAAATCACCAGGAGGCGACCGGCGACGAAAAAAGACGGCCGCGTGTCCATGCGCAAAGCCGCGAAGATCAACCCGTACAAGTACAAAAAGTACACGACGACCCCGTCGAAGGAACGGCTTTCGAGGCATTTCGTACACGGTCTGAGGACGACGTCCAGTGACGTCAAGGTCCGAGGGTACCGAAAGTCGTCGGGGAACAAGGAGTTCAATTTGAAAACGCTGAGATGGAAAAATGTGATCGACAACTCTTACGTGAAAAACGAGGTAAACCTCAGGCCGAAGAAGGGAAAGAAATTGCCAAAGAAAATCAACGTGCGCAGGACACTGTACGGTCACAAACCCAGGAGAAACAAGTGGGTGTCGAACGCGATCATAAACAAGGCGGCTGCCATCCCTTTCGTTGGCTTAAAAAGATGAGCCGTGGGTACAGTACAATAAGATGATTTTCGATACTATCAGCAAGAACGACGACGGCCTCCGCTTCGTGAAGGCCCGCAACGATACCAAACGCAAGGTACTCATCCAGCTCAACGGCGTCAAGATCTCCGATGTCGGTGATGAGATCTTCCTCGACCTCGTCTCCGAATCGAACGCCGGTAAGGTGAGCGTGATCGACGCACAGAACGTCGACGCCGCGATCGAGCACTCGGCCGAATGGTTCGGCAAGGAATTGTCCGAGACTGTCATCAGGGCGGCGTACACTTCCAGCGCGTCGCCGGATAATAGGATCGAGTGCGAGCGCATCGACGCGACCAAGATTTTCGACGCCCAGCAGCAGGCGGTCGACATCGAATCTCTCCAGAAGGACAGGTCGTGCGACGTCATCCTCGAATTCTCGGGGCTCTGGTTCGCCAAAAAGAATTTCGCCGCCACATGGAATCTCGTCCAGGTCAGGCTCCACCCCGAGCCGATCCTCGACACATACCCAGACGACTACGCTTTTGTCGATGACGAGGACCAGTAAAAAATAAATTGTTAATATATAACAAAGATGTTCAAGGGTCGTAACCAATCGATTATGATGTTGATCGCCGTGGCCGCACTCGTCTTCCTCCTCTGCAATCTCAACTCCAAATCTTCTTACACCATTTCCGAGCGCGAGTACGCGTCCATCGGTCCCTCCGTGGGTCCCGCCGCGGGTCCCTCTGCCGGCATGAGCCAGGGCACCGGCCTCGCCTCCTCTCTTCTCCCCCGTGAGATCGCCTCCGAGGAGGATTTCGGTCAGTTTGCCCCAGAGGACGTCCTCGCGGGTCAGAACTTCCTCGATCCCCGCCAGCAGATCGGTTTCCCCGAGACCGTCGGCGGCGCGCTTCGCAACGCCAACCAGCAGATCCGCAAGGACCCTCCTAACCCCAAGGAGCCCTTCGTGTGGAACAACTCCACCATCGTCCCTGATCTCATGCAGCGCGGTCTCTGCGCCTAACAACTTAAAGATTAGAGCGTAGTAGTAATCAAATGACTAACGTATCCAACGATCTCTCTGACACCGTCTCGAAGTTGGTGGAGCTCACCAAGCAACTTTCCGATGCGAAATCTGATATCAAGATCCTCAACCAGGAAGAGAAGCGGCTCAAGGAGCGCGTGAAGAAAGCCATGGTCGATCAGGGCATTGATACCATCAACCTCAGGAAAGGTAAAATCAACCTGCGCAAATCCGTGCGCAAGGGTACCATGAACAAGGAGGCCATCTCCGCCGGTCTCATGTCCTTCTTCTCCGGCGACGAGGTCAAGGTCGAAGGAGCTTTAAACGCCATCAAGGATAACCTGCAGACGAAGGAGTCGACGAGTCTCTCTCTGACAGGCATAAAAGAGAAGCCCCCTAAAGATGTATAATGGTGTGGAGTCAGTACGTGTGGGAGGCCAACACCGGATTAGACGCTGACGGCAGTGACGAAGATGTCTCCCGCGAAGACGCTCCTCTGAATATCGAAGATTGGGAAGTCGAATACTCAGATGAACTCACTCGAATGTGGCATACCATTGAACTTCTCCTTTACGACGCAGGAATCCATCACTCAGGACGGTTCGTGGATTTCGTGGAGTTTTGTCACATGGAACACGACGCCGATACTGTACCGCGGGTGACGTGGGAGTATCAGGAGCAGACGAAGTGGTTCGAAGAGAGACTCGCGCACGTGTGGAAACATATCAGGCGCGTGGTCGATGACAACGGTCTGCACGAGAGGGTGATGCGAGGGGCGACGTTTAATAGCTTTCTAAACCTGTGTAAAAATTATATGGATGTATATTAAATGTTACCGAACCTCACCGCTCAACGCGTCGCCATCCCAGCCGCTCTTTTTTTAACGCTCAGCCCCGGTGTTCTCATCACGACCAACGGGGAAAAGCTTTCGTTCGCAAACCAAAAGACGAGCACGCACGCGGTGTTTTTCCACGCACTCGTGTTCTTTGTCGTGTACAGCATGATCGCGAAGGCCATGGGCCTCGTCCTGACCAAGACCGATCTCCTCGTCAGCACGTCTCTGTTCCTGGTTCTCAGCCCCGGTGCTCTCCTTACTTTACCTCCGGGGAGCAAGGGTGTGTTCCAGTCGGGGCAGACGAGTGTGACTTCCGCACTCACGCACTCGATCGTCTACGCGATCGTCTTCGCGCTTTTGCGTCGTCAATTTCCTCAGTTCTACTAGGTAGGAGGCAGATGAAATATCTCGTGTTGGGACCGGCGTGCATGGGTATATTCTCCATGATCGGCCGTCTCAAGGCGATGGAATCCGATCTCGTGGACGTCAAGGAGATATCCGGGTCGTCCGCCGGGTCGATCCTGGCTTTATTTCTGGCGGTCGGGATGTCAATGGATGAAATATATGAAATCGCGCTCTCCACCAACATCGCCGACTTTTTCAAAATTAAGTTGAGTTCGTTTTTCACCAAGTTCGGGTTTGTCGATATGCACCCCATACGTAAGAAGTTGGTCGAGATCTGTCGATCCGATCCGACGTTCGCCGAGGTCGAGATGAAGATTTACGTCTCTGCGTTTTGTCTCAACTCCTCGGAGACGGTGTATTTTTCGAGGGACACACACCCGGATATGAAGGTGATCGATGCGGTGTGCATGAGCATGGCGGTTCCGTTCATATTCTCGTGCGGGAAGTACGCGGGGAAGACGTACGTGGACGGCGGGACCAAGGAGGAGTACCCCCTGACCCCGTTCCTGGATAAGAAACCCCACGAGATCACGTGCATGAAAATAACCACCAACCAAATTTACCAGGATGACATCGAGACGCCCAGGGAATTCGTGGAATCACTCGTCAGGTCCGCGCTTTCGAATCGGGTGTGCTACGACAGACCGATCAAGGAGATCGACATCAAACTAGGAGATGTAAACATCTTCGACTTTACCATGACGTACGAGGAAAAGATTAAATTATACAACATAGGGTACTCGACCTGATACTTTTTTTGTCAGTTTATACTATATGGATGCATGCGATCCCGACGCCGACATCAATAGTCTCCGGGAGCTGATTAAGCTCAACACGGGTAAGAACCTTAGACTGACAAAGGAACAGATATGCGCGGTGCGCAAAAATATTCAGGCTGGGCGGTTACCCTTACCGCCGATGCTACTCAACCGGTCGCGGAAATACATGACCGATCGTAAAAGTCCCCTGACGGCGAGGGATTTCGAACGTCTCTTCGACGAAGACACGACCCTTCCCAGGATCCAGAGGATCGCCCGGAAACTGGACAAGAACCTGAAAGTCGACGACAGGTCCAAGGCTGATTTGGTCGATGCGATCAAGACCAGGTTGAAGAGACTGAAGATCGCCGAGCCCGTCAAGATTACCAAGAAGCGTATTTTGGCCGCTAAGGCGGTCGCCGAGAACAAGGGGTTCTTCAGCGGTGTGATCAACAGGTTCACCACGCCTGATAAGAAAAACAACTCGGCGAACTCGACCGACACGGCGGTGAAGAAGAACAACAACAACTCAGGAAATAGCAGCAACAACAACAACAAGGGAAACCGCACCCCGGGAAACAACAACAACGCGAACCGCAACCTCACCCCTGGAAACAACAACAACAACAACGCGAACCGTAACCGCAACCTGGGAAACAACAACGCGAACCGCAACCGCAACCTGGGAAACAACAACGCGAACCGCAACCGTGACCGCAACCGCAACTTTGGAAACAACCGCAACGGCAACCTGGGCGGCGGGGATCGGGGCGGTGTGAGGTTTCCCAAGGGAAGTATTTTCAAGGGCCGACCGAAACCCGGTTTTTTGAGGGGAGAAGGGAGGAGGAGGAACTACAACAACATGAACCGCGGAGAAGGTCGTCGCAACTTCAACAACATGAACCGCGGAGAAGGTCGTCGCAATAACTTCAACAACATGAACCGCGGAGGTCGCAACAACTTCAACAACCGACCCGCGCGTCCTCGGGAGAGGCTCGGTCGGGTCATGCCCCGGAACGCACCCCGTTTCATGCGAAACAAAAGTACTGTTAACCCTAATCGCGGCGGCGGTGGCGGTGGCGGTGGCGGTGGCGGTGGCGGTGGCGGTGGCAGGGGGCTACT
>Ga0209557_1000424_pt1 | contig 25405 bp, 21 predicted proteins | sample SaaInlV_120m_DNA_4_FD_184672 | JGI IMG/M metagenome (GOLD analysis project Ga0209557, IMG submission 184672) | Marine microbial communities from expanding oxygen minimum zones in the Saanich Inlet - Saanich Inlet SI074_LV_10m_DNA (SPAdes) (version 2) | ecosystem: Environmental > Aquatic > Marine... | reverse complement strand
GAACGCCCTACTTCGTAAAACCGAATTTCACCCCCGGGCTGCGCAAATACCGGACTGGACCTGAGAATATCTTCAGGCATTTTTGGCTGGTACCAAATAAGGAGCCCCAGAGTAAAAACAAGACTGAATACAATCTGAACTCTGCGCTGCCTCGACAAGCAAAGTGCGGCAAGAAAGGCCAATGCCGCATTCAAAACTACTGCAAATTTTATCGAACCCTCATACTTTAAGAGGGGGATCAGGAAAAAGGCCGCAGCTGTCGCGCCTAAGATGGCACCAACGGTATTCCAAGAATAGACCCGCGCGGAAGCAGGTGCCGCATCTGCCTTGTCTCGAGCCAAAATACGAACAGCCAGCGGGAAAGTTGCGCCAATAAATATAGTTGCAGGTAGCAAAACCATAATGGCAAGCGGCACATTACCGCTCAATCCTGCAGTTTCTGGAATAACCATTGGAAGCATTTGGTAAATCAGAATTGATGTCACCGCGATACCGCATTGCACCAGAATAAACCACTGGGTCGCTTGCTCCCGGGAATTGGCAAAGCGCGAAGCGATAGCGCTACCAATGGCAATACCACTTAAAAAGCCCGCCAACATCGTGGCGAAGGCGGTAATGCTGCCCCCTAGAATATGACCGAGTAATCGGGTCCACAGAACTTCGTAGACAAAGGAATTAGCCCCGGAGAACAACATGAGGGGGAGTATCCATAGTCTGGATTTTGGCGCTGCTTCTTCGTCACACTCTTCTTCCTGCTGCTGCATCGCTGCTTGTTCAGCTTTATCCAGCTCGGCGTGATCACCAATCTGCCTTGCAATGGCAGCGGCCAGAAAAAACACTAACAGATTGATGGCAACTCCGACCCAAACCGTGCCGTTGAGCCCCAATAAAGGAAGTAGTACAAAGCCGGCTACCAAGGTTCCACCAATCGCCCCGAGAGTATTGGTGGCGTACAGCAACCCTACTCGGGTTCCTATCTGCTCCTTCGACTGCACCACATACTTCGCTAGCAGGGGAAGCGTCGCTCCCATAAAAGCTGTGGGAATAACCAATACGATAAAGGCGACTAACAAATAGAAAAATGATTGGCCTAAGCCGCTCGCATCCACGGGCTCTGGCTGCTCTCCCAAAACCCCAACGTAAGCAATGCTAGCCAGCTGCAACAGCAGAGGAACTGCCAGCGCAAAGATTGCGATTCCAGCCTCGAGAACGCCATAGAATAAAACTGGTCGGGTCACGCGATTTACATACCGCGCCGCCACAATCGCGCCCAAAGATAAGCCGCCCATGTAGGCAGATAGAACTGCTGCCACGGCCAGCTCTGATGTTCCAAACACTAATGAAAATTGGCGCATCCAGGCCGTCTGATAGAGCAGAGCTGCAAAACCAGACAATACAAAGCAGGTGACCACACCAAGCAAGATAAGATTGTTCGATTGTCCGGGAGATAACTTTTGCATAAGCCTTATACGGTAGGGGTCAGAACGGGCGCCATTTTAACCCCAATATACAGATCGAGAGGAGCTAGAGGCTGAAATTAAGGTTTCAGCCTCTGATATGAATGTTCGGCTCTATTAACAACAGACCGAGATTCTCGACATAGAAATTCTACTGTTGCGCTTGAAAGGCTCTAGCTTCCGCCAAATCATAAGTAATATAAAACTCAGTCTGGTACGCACCCCAGGCGCCCTGTTCTATCACACGGTTTACAGCACGAAGCATATTAGGAGGGAATTTCAAAACAATCACCTGGCCTATACCCATCATGACGTAGTGATCAACAACTTCGACTCCTTCGGGCGGAAAACTATCTCGAAATCCGGTTTCATTTAGAAGTTCGCCCCTTTGCACATTATTCATTGACTGATCGTGCTTCAAAAAAACCGTAAGGAGAAGATTTTCATTGTCTGGCAACAACGGCTGAGCTTCCTGCGAAATTGCTTTCACACCAAAGAGACAAAAAAATAGCGGAATAAAAATCAACTTGGGAAAGAAGTTCATCGAAGGTCCTCATGAGTAGTTAAGGCTCAGCTTATATATTGACGACATAAAGGGCCGCGAGCTTGCACCGATTTAATTAGGGCTCGTAAAAATCCAACCGGCTTCATCTCTAGCTTTTTCAGAGCTAATTGCTATCTTAGGAGACACAAAAAAGCCGCAGGGTCAGAAGCATAGCTCCTTTCCGTTGCGGCTTCATTTCTGCTGTCTGTTAGGGGCCTGAATAAATTGGCTCAAATCTTCTTTCAGAAATTTTCCAACCCTCGTCAGTCAATTCGTACTTGTCGAAGTACCTCCCCTGAACCACAAAGTTTGTAACTGGTATTAGATCCCCTTCTTGGTGGGAGCTATCAGGAGTTTCACCATATACCGTTGCATAGTTAATACCGGTGGCGCTGCGCTCATCAAGCAAAGTAATTAGACTGGTGGACATAATATGCATGCCCACGCTATCTGTGTTCCAATTCTCAGAGAGTGATCTAATTGCCTCACGGCCAGTATAGCTTTCACCAAAGAGCAAAAGCGTACCGTTTTCAGCAAAAACACCCGCATAACCATCCGCATCAAGGTTATCTCTCGAAAAGGCATACTTATCTACTAATTGTCTAATCTCCGCCTTGGCTCGCCATTCATCTTCAGCACTCATCTCCTGAGCCTCTGCATTCAAAAGCATAAAGCTCAATGCAATCACACCAGTGTTTAGAATAGTTTTCACTAAATATACCTCCGGCCAAAAAATCGATTTTAACAAGACAAATACAAAAGAGGCGCGGTGTTCCGCGCCTCTCTAGTAAATCTGAATTTATTCGACAGAGCGATCATCACATGCGTAGGGTTCCCATGGATAATCAGCCAAGTGCACCACGTCCTGGCCTGTCTGCTGGCCAGCCCAGAAGAGTGGATCTTCCCCCATATATTCACGCGTAAGAGAGCCTTCCTCGTGATTTAGTGTAAATCGCTCTACAGCATGGAATTGTTCACTTCGCGTTGAGCGATTTCCGGCAAAACGAGTAAAGCCAATAGTATCTACAACCAAGACCCCATCTTCCCATTTCCCGATGGAGTGCCCGGCCCAACTCGGTTCGATATCAGAAGGGTGCTCATCCATATCCAGATGAATCACTCGAGTAGTATCCATAAAACCGTACATCAGGGTAATTTGATCTTCTTCTTGAACTATACGGTTTGAAGGTTGATCAAAGGTCCAGTCAGAGAAAAAATCTCTAGGCCGACAATCTAGGCGCCCTGCGACGTTATCTTCCGCATCAATCATCTCAGCGCGATAAGTTGCACCGGCTTCCGTAAGCTGAACGCCACCGCGCCCCCCACGAGGAGGACCACCCATACCACCTACCGCGTTTGGTCCGCTAATGGCACCAACCAAACGTTGTTCAGCCGCCCAATCGCCAGCAATGTTTGGGTCACCCCAAGCTGTAGTAGCAGATCGACCAGCCAAGAGCTCTTCCTGCTGAACCTCAGTCAATTGATCGTAGCGAGCAATAGGCTCACCACCATTGAATGAAATAGTCTCTACGTAGCAGCCCTGCGCATCGCGCCGAGCCATTACACCTTCAATATGAACTGGCGTGCCATTGGCAAACATTTCGGGTGTCCAGCCTGAACGGCGCAATACTGAAGAGGCGCGAAGCTCACAGTTCCACTGCGTTACAGCTCCATCCTCCGCAGTAACGTCGATATATACATAGGCGTGCGGATTCACAAAGGCGAGATCAGAAATCACACCGGTGACAGTGACCAACTTGGTGGAATCAAACTGTCCATTTGTGCCGTGGTGGGCCATTGCAGGTGTCGCTAAAATTAGACACAGGCTTAGCAGTGCAGATAAATATTTCATTACATGTTTCCCAACAAATTTCATTTAAGGCTTCCGACATTGAGCGGAAATTCAGTAGCTCTCTATGGATTTTACCTTTCTTGGCAAAGCTCCCACTTTCTTGCACCAGGGTTAAGAATCAGCTTTTACTGATTTTTGCCCGTCAAATAATTAAGATACAAGGATTAACCCGCAGAATAACGGAATCTCTAGAGCGCCAGCATTTTACTTGAAGACCTGGCCTAGAGGTCATTTGAAATAGTTAAATTTGGGAACATTATGAAAGGTTTAAAAATCGCGGTTTTTCTGGCAGCCCTGGCATCTGCAAATGCATCAGTAGCGCATCATTCCTTCGCGGCTACATTTAAGGCCGATGAAACAAATACAGTTGAAGGGGTTATCACTGATTTCCGATTTAGGAACCCTCACGTCATTATTAATCTCAATGTTACAAATGACGACGGCAGCATTACTAACTGGATGGTCGAAGGTTCGGCCGCAACGGGCTGGAGGAGATCCGGCTGGGAAAACGATAGCCTACTGATCGGAGAAACTCTTCGCGTAACTGGCAGCGCCACTATTGACGGCTCACCAATGGTTTCCATTGAGGAATTTGCATTAATTAATCCCAGTTCTGGAGAGGTGGTTGCTGAACTCTCAACGAATGAGGATCCCGCTGTATCGAGGGGCCGAATTGCAGAATCTAGCGCTACCGCCGCTGAGCTTACTTTTTTGCCCGCGAGCCTTCCAACTGGCGAACCCAACTTTAGCGGTACAACGACTCAAATGAGAGGCTTTACCACCGGTGGCCCTGATGCGAATGATCCAACCATGCCATACAACGCAGCGGGCGAGGCGATGAACTCGTCCTGGACAATCGCCGAAGATCCGCAGGTTTTCTGTGATCCTCCAGGAGCAGTCCGGCAAGCTGGCTACACGCCCTACGGAATGAAAATCAATCAATACCCTGACCACATTACGATCGAATATGAGGAGTACGGCACAAAACGCTCAATCTTTTTTGATGACGAACTTCCCAAACCTGGAGTTCGCAGCCACATGGGTGACTCGGTGGCTCGCTACGAAGGTGACAGGCTGATTATTGAGACAGTGAACTTGCTTCCCAATTTTAGTGGTCATCGTGGCAAGCCTCTCAGTGACCAGGCACGGATGACAGAGGTATTCAGTCGCTACGACCATCCAGACTACGGCACTGTTGTGCAGACCGATACAACCGTGACTGACCCTCTGTATCTAACCGATTCATGGACTATTTCCAGAAGTAAGGCTTTTTCTGCCGGTTATGAATTTATTGAAAACGAGTGCGAATCGCCCTTGCGCGAGCGGCCGGAAAGAACATTCCAATACAACGCCTTTGATTTACAGTTTCTCGATTAAATCAATCTGGGATCGCGGACTTCCTGCTAGATGGTTATCCGCGCTCGCCTGCACAGCTCTACTTTTTCAACCTAGTGCACAGGCACATCACTATTTCGCTGCACTGTTTGATATTGATAAGAATATGGCCGTTCAAGGGGTCGTGACCGATTTTTCCTTTGAAAATCCTCACGTTTTGATTTGGCTCGAGGTAGAAAACTCCGATGGCACCACAACAAGCTGGATAAGTCAGGGAGAGGCAGCGACCCGCTTTCGCCTAGCCGGCTGGAACGAAGACACTATTAATCTGGGTGACTATATCCGGGTAATCGGCAAAGGAACTCACGACAATTCACCGGGGATCTGGATCGAACAAATTGAGCTGCTAGACCCCATCACGGGTGCACTAATTAAAGAACTCAATCCTCACGACTATTCAGAACCAGAAGAAGATTAGCCCCAATCAATTGATGAGCAGCACTGCGCTAATTCACACCCCGTCCTGCCAGCCGAATTCCTTAAGCGAGATTCGTCCGGCCGCAAATATCACTCCTTCTGCCTCCAGCCTGTTGCGCTGCTCTTGGTAAGCGCCACTAGATTCAGGAAAAGAAATTCTTCCTTGAGAATTGATCACACGGTGCCAGGGTAGCTTGGTATCTTTAGGTAAATTTCTAAGCGTATTGCCAACCAAGCGAGCATGGTTAGGGCAGCCCGCAACGCGGGCAATTTGCCCGTAGCTAGCAACTCGACCTTCAGGAATATAGGCAATAATCTGCCAGATTTTCTCGCGAATACTGAGCTCAGAATTCATAGCTCTTCAACTCATTCCGAAAAACTATTTATTGCCCCAGATATTGGTGACGGCCCGGTCGGTGCCTAAAGTTCCAACAACAGATGTCACCAATCCAACACCAAAAAAGACAAGTGAGGGAACAGCGGCGGCAAACTCGGCCCTCGCAACGGCTAGGCCGAGCAACCCAAAAGACAGCAGAAACATTAATGGTCCCACAACCAACAAAATCACGCGCCGGGAAATACTGTAGTTGTATTCACCATCACCTTTTTCAAAAGGATTCAGAATGGGCGAAAAAACACTTCTCAAAAAAGTTTTCATCAGACTAGCTCTTTGCTTCCCCAGCCAAACGCTCCGCGTTCGCCATGGCTACTTTATGAACGGGCTCCAATCCTCTACCCAAGATTCCCATGACTGCACTCGGTGCAAACATCATCGAAGATACCAAAAAGGCCTGAGGCATCATCCATGGATTAGAGCTGGATTTTGCCGTCGCCTCCATAACTTTCTCCTGATAGCAGAGGCATTCGCTATTTATTTCAGACCAAGAAGCAACAGTTGCAAGCATCTTTTCGGACCACATCCGATTTAACTCAACAATATCCTCCATCGAAGGTTGCAGCCCGGGACTCGCAATCTGGGCAATTCGATTAGACAAAACTTGGGGCACAGCTTCGGCCAACTCGGCTGACTGTAACGAAATGCTTTTATTCTTTTTTCTATCCAATTGATTAGTCACCTAGCTCAATAACAACTTTGGTCTTCACAGAATTTGCGATAAAGCATCGATCATGTGATTGGTGGTGCATGCTCTCTATTTTATCCCTGGACGGGACTCTATCACCCGAAAAAATTACCACCGGCCTGAGCCAGACTTCAGTCATGGAGGTCTTACCCAAATTATCTTTGCCCAATTTACCCTTCGCGCTGTCGGAGTAACTTTCAACCACATATTGGTTTTGCGCCGCGAAGGACAAAAAGAACAGCATATGGCAGCTGGACAAAGAAGCAACGAAGGCTTCTTCAGGATCAACATTCGCCTCAACGGAATAGGGAGTTGGCACAATGAGAGGTGAGGCTGAAGCGGCCAGACTTATGCCTCCATCAAATTCCCAGCGATGAGCACGACTGTATTTGTTGTCGACAAATGTTTCGAATGATTGGCGCTTCCACTCAATCCTTGCCAGATGCTCGGACATAAATTCAAGTATTGGTATTTACCATCAGTGTTGCACAAATTACTGCCGTGCTGAAATTTGGTTCTCGAGCCTCTATCCCCAACACATAAAAAAACCCGCTCTAGGCAAATCACCATGAGCGGGCTTGATACCAGAAATAAACTTCTGGCGGGCAGAGCGGAAGTTCTACTCTAGTACGTAAATTTCACTTATTCGGCAGTAGGTGCTATCGATAATAATCGAGTCTTCACCGTCTAGCTGCCCTGCAGTAGCTGTTGTGTCATACGTGCCATCGAAGCCAGCTTCGGGACAGTTGTGACCGAATACGATCAGATATCTGACACCAAATCGGCCGCCCATAACGGCGGTACGGGAGTTGACTGCATCCAAAGTGAAGGTAGCCGGCGCCGGGACATTTTCAACCGGAATAACACTTGAATAGCCTAGATTCTGCCCAATTTCCTCGGGGCTCATGTTCTGTGCGGGATTACTTCCGCAAGCTGCTAAAACAGCTCCTAATGCAATAAAAATAGATAATTTGATGATTCCCTCTTTGAAGGTCATTTTGTTCTCCGTGTAGTTTTTGGACACATTTAACCATATGAAACCAGAAAAAAAACCCCCAGCGAAAACTAGGGGTTTTTTTGCATGATTAGCTATAGATCTAAAAGAGAAATTTAGAATCTATAACTTGCTCGCAGACCAATAGACCTCGGATTACGCGGCTGATATTGGAAGCTGTCTCGAGCAAGGTCATCATAGGTCCAAGTTTCACCCAAGTAGCCAGTCATCGGCGTATTAGGGTTGGTTACGAAATCGAGCTCTCCCGTCTGCGCTACATCATCGGGGAATCCAAAAACATTGCGAGGCGAATCTTCGTCAGTCAGGTTATTGGCATACAAAGTCGCTGACCAAGAATCACCTGAAAGAGACAAATTCAGGTTCACAGTGGTGGCCGCTGGATACCAGTTGAAGTTGGCTGAGTTGTCGTACTGCTTGCCTTCATGGCGAATATCCAACCTAGAGCTGAATCGCATATTGCCAATGTCCGTGGTGAAGCTTGGACTAATGGAATAGCTGATTTCAGGTTGATTGGCCAAGGTATTGCCGTCTGTGATGTAGCAGGTGCTAGTCAGCGTATCGTCAACACCAGGGCGACGAACGTTTAGACCCAAGGCAGACATATAGTCTGGGAAATCGCCTCCAGCCGTGCCGGCGGTAACACCATCCAACTCAGTAAAGTCGATGGCATTAAAGAGAGCAATATCACAGAACTCGTCATATTCGCCTTTCATAATGCTGGCCTGAGCGCGGATATCCCAGTTATCTGTGACACGCCAGTTCCCTTCAATTTCAGCTCCTTTAATTTTCACATCGCCGAAATTCAAGTTGGTCGCAATATTACTACCTTCAGCACCAGGAATATAAAGGTAGTCCGCTCCGGCTACAGTACAGGGGCCAGCTGTCGGATCGCCAGCATCACCATTAGATGCACATGGGCTATCAATATCGATTGAACCGTTTTGGATTTGATCTTTCCATTTAATTGAGTAGATCGCACCAGAGTATGTCAGTCGTCCGTCCAATAGATTTCCCTTGAAACCGAGCTCCAACTGAGTGATTTCTTCTTCCTTATAGTTTGTAAAATCATCCGCTTGAAAGCCGTGCTCGTAGGTTGAACCCGTTAAAGGAGTCGTCCATGCGAGATCGGAATAGTAGATACCATTCGAATTGTCGTAAAAATCACTATTGTCATCTGGCGGAGCAAGACCGGTATCGTTATCAATATTGTCGGTCTCTGCTATCGCGGCATCATAAGGAATCAATCCATTCGGAATGCCGTTATCCAACAGCAAGATAGTATCCGCAGAGAGAACGCCAACGTTAATGCCCGCCGGGTTTACGCCCTGAGCCCACTGTAGGTAATAGCTGGTGTTTTCGTTTACGTCGTAGGTCAAAGAAACACGAGGAACAAAGGACTTGGTTGTTACTTCTTCAGAAAGACCCGTTGTTTCATTGGTCGCTCCAACAACATCCTGCGCATATCGTCCTTCGACGGAGAAGGTCAACTGATCATTTAGATCATAGGCGGCGTTGAAATATACCGCGGTATTAGTCGCCTGCTCACCAATAATCTCATCGTCGGGGGCAAAAACCGCACCGGGAGCTTGAGCCAGTTGCATATATTGATCGATCAAGGTGTCTGCATCTGAATGCAATTGAGCCGTCGCGGCCAGGAATTCGGCACCCATTCCAGGACCACCCCAGCGTTCTTCCAGATAGTCATAATCATAAAAAGAGGTACCCACAACATACCTCAGACGATCTTCTGCAGGAGACACCCAGCGCAACTCGGCGTATTGCTCTTCAATTTCACCGAAGCTCGGGTTGGGTATACGAGGCGCGCCCATACCAGACTGAATTCTCCAACCGGTCATGCCGTCTGCATAGCCTTCCCACTCGATATCCGCTCCATCTGAAAACATATCAAAGGAATTGGGGATGCCGTCATCCACCACACCACTAAAGGCGGTGACGTTATCAGGATCGTAGTAGTAGAAGCCCGTGGCGTTCGCACGCTGGAATGTTTCTTCGCTCTGCATGTAGGAGAACTGGATAGCACTTCCGTTATCCAAAAGTTTGTCCGCCTGAAAAGTAAAGCGATCACGCTCACTTACAGTACCGCGTGCGCTTGCTGGAACAGAGTAAGCCCGCGCAATCAAAATAATTTGTTCTTCAACCGAAAGCACAGTGCCATCGTCTAAAGTGAAATCACCAGCTGGTTCTGGAGCCCCCATAGGAGGTGCCATAACACCCATAGGCGGAGCCACGAGCGCATCGGCACCGGACTCTGCTGCTGCAACAATGGCAGCCAGATTCAGCGGGTTATTGTTCAACCATTCTTCAACATCATGCACAGCGTAAAGGTCCCGAGACTGAGACCAGTCACAATCCATCTCGCCAATCAACCAAGGCGCCATCATTCCGGCGTCAACAAATACTCCATTGCCTTCGAAACAGGCGTCACGCTCATCCTGAGTAAGGAAAAGCACAGGAGCGCGCTGATCGTGTGTTTCAACATGATTGAAGCTTAGGGATAGCTTCAAAGTATCGTCCGGCTCGAATACCAACTTACCGTTGATGTTGTCGCCAGTCCGGGCACCAAATTCAGTTCCGTCGCCTTGGCCGATATTGTGCTCAACTCCATCGATTACTGTGTAACCGTAGTCGCCATTTGCATGCCACTCATCTGGTGAACTGCTATCTTCCTTTTCGTAGTTCAGCAAGAAACCTAAGCTGTCAGTGATTGGCCCGCCAACACTAAAAGTAGCGACTCTGGTACCAAAGTCGCTCACATTAACGCCTACACTGCCTTCAAATGTATCGCCGGGGTCGCGGGTCACATAGTTAATCGCGCCAGCAAAAGTCGAACGACCAAAGGCCGCACTCTGGGGTCCACGATAGACCTCAACTTGTTGAAAGCCGTTAAAACCGATTGATCCTGCCGATCCAAGAACAGGTATGCCGTCAACGAAAGAAGTCACCTTAGTTCGGTTAGGTGCAATATCGTTTGCTTGAATTCCACGAATACTCGGAAGTGCCGCCAAGCGGTCTTCCCCTTCGTCAAAGTGAAGGCCTGGAACCATCTCGTATAAATCGTAGAGTGTTGTAATACCTGCGTCTTCGATAAGACTGTCGCTGATGACGGATGTCGATACTGGTACGTCTTGCAAGGTCTCTTCGCGATTACGTCCTGTAATAACAATCTCGTCCAGTAGGATTTCGCTATCATCCTGCGCCAGGGTTGGTGCAGTGGCAAACAGACACGCCAATGCGCTGCTAGCCAAGGCTAGAACACTGAAGTTTTTCATTAACCCATTCCCCTATTAAGTGATGTTTTTTAGTACTTTTTATGGCCTTATTTTGGCCACATCTGGGGATTGTATGCATGATATCTACACAATTTCAAATGAAAATACACATTCTACTTAACTATTGCGATTTTATGGTAAGACGGGCTTAACGACGTCGCGCCTAGTTTCTACTTATATTAGGGCAGAATTCATCACGGAATGCAGGAGTGCCGCTGTCTCGATGGAGATTAGACAACCCTGCAGAACTAAAGATTGAAAAGCCGGGTTTTGTGCGACTCAGAGGTTGCAAATATTTGTTCCAACTCTGAAGTTCGATCAGCACCAAGCGCCATTTCTCCCATTAGGCGCTCAATCTCAGCAAGTTGAACACTTCTCGCCTCGATAGCCTCATCGCTGGGTCGAACCGGATTCGCCTCCATCCGGTCTATCTGGTAGCCAATAACACGCAACAGGCTCCTCGCCGTCGCCAGCGTTGAATCAATGTCCCCTGCTAGATAGGTGGTGCGTATACGCATTGTGTACAACTGCACGTCGAGAAACATGGCGATTGCACTATCTATCAACGCAGTGGCTTCGTTAAACATCCTGGGCTGATAGCCCGGAGTTGTGAGCTGTATTCGCCATTCCGAGCGCAGTTTGACGCTAGTTGAGTACCAAATGTCTGTTGGAAGCACGGCAGCCAGCTCTGCGTCCAAATCCAGTAGTGCCGCCATATCTCTTTGATCCAAGGCTTGAAGCCCAGCAAAAACATCCGATGCCGAACCGTCAAGTCGATCTAGCTCGGCTAACACATACTCCGGAACCTCGATGCCACTGAAAATATCGCCAAACCAAACCTGCAAAAGAGCATATCTTGCTTGTTGATTAGCTGGGTCAGCGGCTAGCGCCTGTCTCAAGAGTGCCTGCGATTCCTCTCGGTTTCCCTGACTTTGCAATCCCAGAGCATTTACGATGAGAGCCTGAACACTCCTTTCTTGGTAAAGCCGCTCTGATAGCGACAGTGCACGAGCATGCCACCCCATGGCATCAAATCGCCTGCTGATATAGGAATAGTTAACAGGCGCCGGAATATCTCGCCCAATCCAGTTGTCCGCTGAAGTCAGAGGATCAAAATCCTGAATAACTCCATTAAAGGTGAATTGGTTCAGAGCCGTTCCTCGGTCGAGAATTCTCGATGAAACAGTGGCCATATAGTTTCGATTATCAGTAATCACCGGAGACTCGGCAGAGAATTTCTCAAGGCTTTCCTGATCCATTGTTAATGCGATCAAGAGGTCTTCCGGAGAACCTATACCGCGCTCAAGATAGGTCAGGACATCATCACTAAGAGGAAGACCGGTAAGCGCCATTTGCTGCTCAGGATTCATCGGCTGATCTGACCCCATCAAAAAGATAGTTCCTGGGTCAACTTGATACATTCGCGCATAAGGAAATACGTCCAACATACTTGCAGATAGCGCTTTCAAGAGGAATTCATCGACAAAACTTGCGTTCATCCATTGCAGAAACACACCGCCATCTTGCAGGTGATCTTTGGCAAGCTGCATAAATTCACGGGTGTAAAGATGTGACGCCCCTGCTGTCCAGGGATGCGAGGGTTGCGACACAATAGCGTCGTATTTTTTGTCCGTCAGCGCTAATGCGCTGCGCCCATCGTTGACTATTACATTTATACGCGAATCATCGAAGGGGTTATTTTCGCGCCTGTCCCCATAAAACCGGTTTGCGGCAATTACCTGAGGCTCTAGCTCGATCACATCGACGCTGGCAACTGAGGCTGGGACCGCCTCCAATGCAACACCACCTCCAAAACCCACAACCAACATGGATTCAGTTTCAGGTCTTACTAACACTGGATAAATAGATAAATTCCTTTGTGTTCTGCGCTCTGGCGGCGTTCCTATTTCACTCGCCGCGGCCTCTGGCAAACCATTTGTACGCAGATAAAAAGAACCACCTAGCTCAATGACAACTACAGTCGCTGATCGGCCTACTTCGTAGAATACGACCTCACCCTCCGCCATTGGAAAAACAGGGCTGGATCTAAGAATTTCTTCCGGCATTTTCGGATGATAAAAACCCAAGATGCCAACAACAAAAACTGCTGCCAAAGCAAAAGATCTTCTTAGGAAACCGGCGACAAGAAACGCCGCTGCAAGAGCTAGAGAAGCGTTTAGCAGCACCGCCAGTTTTATGGCTCCCTCATACTTGAGCAAAGGAATAATAAAAAATGCAGCTAGTGTTGCGCCTAGGATTGCACCCACAGTATTCCAAGAATAAACCCTGGCCGATGCTGGCGCTGCGTCGTATTTGGAAGAAGCGAGCACTCGCACAGCCAAGGGGAAGGTCGCGCCAATAAAAATAGTGGCTGGCAACAAAACCAAAATCGCAAAAACCACATTGCCGCCAAGGCCAGCTGTTTCCGGGATAGCCAGTGGCAAGAGTTGATAAATTAAGATGGAAGTAATCGCGATTCCCAGCTGGGTAAAAACAAAGCAGCGAATCGCCTGGTCACGGGCCTTGGCAAAGCGTGAAGCGATGGCACTACCAATCGCGATACCGCTTAAAAAACCAGCCAACATAGTGGCGAATGCAGTAATACTGCCGCCTAAAATATGACCTAGCAGTCGCGTCCAAAGAACTTCGTAAACGAAAGAATTTGCACCCGAAAGCAACATAATGGGGAGTATCCAAAGCCGAGCTCTGGGTGCGCTGGTTGTTTCAATTTTTCCCTCTTCCAGCAGAGTGGTTGGAACTGCTTCCTCCGTTTCGGAAATATCAGTTTTTCCAATCCTTACAGCGATCATGGCCGCTAAAGCAAAGACAACGATATTAATGATCGCACCAACCCATACCGTGCCGTTAAGCCCGAGAAGAGGTAATAAAACGAAGCCGGCAACCACGGTTCCACCGATGGCTCCGACTGTGTTTGTGGCGTAGAGCAAGCCAACCCTCGCGCCAATCTGATCCTCCGACTTGACTACATATTTAGTCAGCAAGGGAAGAGTCGCTCCCATAAAGGTCGTAGGAATCGCCAACACCACAAAAGCAACGGCCAGGTAAAAGAATGATTGGCCCAAGCCGCTGGCATCGACGGGTTCAGGCTGCCCACCTAATAAGCTCCCATAAAAAATGTGGGCGAGCTTAAGCAATAAGGGGACAGCTAGCGCCGAAAGCGCAATGCCAGCTTCGAGCAATCCATAGAATAGGACTGGGCGCGTTATGCGATGAACATATTTCGCAGCGACCGCCGCACCGAGGGAAAGACCACCCATGTAGGCGGCTAGCACTGCAGCAACCGCTAGTTCCGACGTCCCGAATACCAGAGAGAACTGTCTCAACCAGGCAGTTTGGTAGAGCAAGGCAGCAAAGCCAGACAAGACAAAACAAGCAACCACGCCAAACAATATTAGATTGGGAGATAAGGGGCTACGATTCATGGAATTACCTGTTTGCCTATCCTTATTGTAGAAAGCTGATCAATCAGAGCAATAAGTTTACTGCTCCGACTCAAGAGTTTCGTCAGGTTGATTTGAAAAAGTAAATTCCTGCTGCCCACTAAAGCCTAAGTAGAGGCCAAGCAGCATCATGAGTAAAAAGAAGGTGGTCGCCGGAATGGCGACCCACTTGGAAACTCTACCCCACCTCTCCCAGTTCATAACGAGTTAAATGGAGCTCGAACAGCCTACTGGAAGCTTGAGTTAATTCGGTTAAGGCACTCTTTGCCTGGGCAAAGCTCAGTGTCACCCATCTGATTGAAAGGCATCTCTGAAGTGTCCATCATTTCGTGGAATTCCGCCGCGACCGGATCAAGATAGATAAGGCCCGTTAGAATCTTGCCGTCGTCCTTATACTCCTGAACCTTATTGATTGCAGATAGACGATCCGAAGGATCGTAGCTGCTTTCTGCCTTGTGCAGGTGAATGGCGGAACCATCATGCAGAATCACTTCTTCCGTTGTACCGGGTTCGTACTTAGCCTTAATCTCTTCTTGATAGGGTACAAAATCCATCACTACACCGGTCTCTACATGATCGCGGGTGTAATCGTAGCTCTTGGTAGAACCGGGATGGTTGTTGAAAGTCACGCAGGGAGAGACCACATCTATCAAAGCAAACCCTTTGTGTTTGATAGCAGCCTTAATAAGAGGTACTAGTTGCTCTTTGTCACCAGAGAAACTGCGCGCAACAAAAGTGGCACCTAGTTGCAACGCAACACCCACTAGATCAATTGGGCTGTAAGGATTTGGCGCACCTTTGCGGCTTGCAGAACCCTGATCCTGAGTGGCTGAACCCTGACCTTTAGTCAGACCGTAGCAGCCATTGTTTTCAACTACATACACCATATTTAGATTACGGCGCACGACATGAGCGAACTGTCCCATACCAATAGAGGCCGAATCACCATCTCCGGAAACACCAAAGTAAGTCAGGTCGCGGTTGGCAACATTTGCACCTGTTGCAACTGAAGGCATACGTCCGTGGACTGTATTAAAGCCGTGAGCTTGATTCAGAAAATAAGTAGGCGACTTGGACGAACAACCGATCCCGGAAAGCTTGGCCACTCGATGAGGCGGCAAATCCAGCTCCCAACATGCGCGAACAATGCCGGCACTTATGGAATCGTGACCACAGCCAGCACAGAGTGTCGAAATAGCACCCTCGTAGGAAGCTTCCGTGAGACCAATGCGGTTGGTGGGCAGATCAGGGTGGCGAAATTTTGGCTTGATATAACTCATAATATTTTTCCTGCCTAGGCACTGTCTTTGTGGATAGGCTGAACTTTGTCGGCACCAACAACACCGAGAATATTCTCAGCGATGAAAGTGGCGTTAATAGGTGTACCGTTGTAATGCAAAATAGGCAGAAGCTTTTTCGGGTTCACTTCTAACTCGTTCACCAACAAGGTGCGCATCTGCCCGTCACGATTCTGTTCGATCACCATGACGTAGTCATGGGACTCGATAAAATCGAGAACCGAGTCGTGGAATGGAAAAGACTGCAATCGCAGATCGTCCACTTCATAGCCTTTTTCAGAAACGTGATCCATCGCTTCATCAAGAGCAGCACGCGTAGTACCAAAGTGAATCACTCCGTAGCTCTTATCAGTTCCACGCTCTGTGATAACCGGCTTTGGTGTGTACTCGAGCGCAGAGCGGAACTTCTTGGTAAGACGCTCCATGTTTTCAACATAGATATCGCCGTTCTCAGTGTAAATGGCGTATTCGTCGCGACTGGTTCCACGGGTAAAAAATGCCCCCCGATCCGGATGAGTACCGGGATAGGTTCGATAGGTCATACCGTCACCATCAACATCCAAATAGCGACCAAAGTCCTTCCCAGCCTCCAGCTCTTCTGCCGTCATAATCTTGCCGCGGTCGTAGCTGTAGTCTTCGTCCCATTCCAACGGCTCAGAAATCCAGTCGTTCATACCTAGATCAAGATCGGTCAGCATAATGACCGGAGTCTGAACTCGCTCAGCGATATCAAAGGCAGCTACCGTTTGGTCAAAGCAATCTTTGGGATCCGACGGGAATAGCAAGATGTGCTTGGTGTCTCCGTGCGAAGCATAGGCAGAGAGCAGAACATCAGATTGCTGAGTTTTGGTTGGCATGCCGGTGGATGGCCCAGCGCGCTGCACATCAATAAGCACAGCCGGGACCTCGGCAAAGTAAGCCAGCCCCAGAAATTCATTCATCAGAGACACACCCGGGCCACTGGTGGCGGTAAAGGCGCGCGCACCATTCCAGTTAGAACCGATAACCATACCCATGGCAGACAATTCATCTTCTGCCTGAATCGAAGCGTAGTTCTTTTTCCCGGAAGCCGGATCAATGCGCAGCCGAGCCGCGTACTTTTCAAAAGCCTCAGCTACTGAAGTTGAGGGAGTAATTGGGTACCAGGCACAAACTGTTGCGCCACCATATACCGCTCCCAAACCACAGGCCGTATTTCCATCGACAAAGATCATATCTTTGATTAAATCGCGTCGCTCAAGACGAATACCCAGCGGGCATTCAAAGTTATCCTTGGCGTAGTTGTAACCCAATTCAAGGGCGTGAATATTCGGCTGAATCAGCTTCTCTTTGCCTTTGAATTGATCTGAAACCAGACTCACCAGAACTTCAAATTCAATTTCGATCAGAGCGGCAATCGCACCAACATAAATAACGTTCTTAAATAGCTGGCGCTGACGTGGATCTTTGTATTCCGTATTGGTGATCTGAGTCAGTGGAATACCAATATAGTTGATGTCGTCGCGAATCAGCCTTAAATCCAATGGCTTGGTATTGTCGTAGAGGAAGTAACCGCCTGGGCTCACTTCTTTGACATCGCGCGGCATGCTTTCCGGGTTTACGGAGCACATCAGATCACAGGTGTCGCCACGACGACCCACATGACCCTTTTCGTTGATACGCACTTCATACCAAGTCGGTAGCCCCTGAATATTTGAGGGGAAAATATTCCTCGCACTAACCGGAATTCCCATACGGAAAATCGACTTGGCGAACATGTGGTTGGCACTGGACGAACCCGAACCATTCACATTGGCGAACTTAACGACAAAGTCGTTTAAGCCAGATACATTTTTTGGCATGCCTTTCTTTATCTCAGTCATGCGGCTTGCCCTGCTTTAGTAACGGTGTAAACAAATTTCTCCATATCCCATGCGGCAGTTGGACAACGCTCAGCACAAAGACCACAGTGCAAACAAACGTCCTCGTCTTTAACCATAACGCGGCCAGTACTCAATTTGTCTGAAACCAATAGATCCTGATCCAGGTTCTTGGCTGGGACAATTAGCTTGGCGCGCAATGCCTCTTCAGTTTCTTCAATCTCGGTAAAGTTAATGCAGTCCGTTGGACAGATATCCATACAGGCATCGCACTCGATACACTTTTGCTCAGTGAAAATAGTTTGCACGTCACAGTTCAGGCAGCGCTCAGCTTCCTTGAAGGCCAGCTGCTCGTCGTATCCCAACTCAACTTCAGCCTTGATGTCGCTAAGAGCAACTTCGTTTTCCAGATGCGGAACGGCATAACGTAAATCAGTTTCCACTGCAGAGTCGTAGCTCCACTCGTGTATACCCATTTTTTGACCAAAGGTTTTCACACCAGGTGCTGGACGATCTGACAACGCCTTGCCCTGACAGAAAAGATCGATGGACACTGCGGCCTGATGCCCATGGGCAACCGCAGTAATAATATTTTCTGGTCCCCAGGCTGCATCGCCGCCAAAGAACACATTGGGTAGACTGGACTGGAAAGTAGTGCGATCAACAACCGCCATATCCCATTCGTCGAACTCGATACCAAGATCTTTCTCGATCCAAGGAAAAGCGCCAACCTGACCTACTGCACAAATTACGTCATCACACTCGATGTCGAGGGTTTCACCAGTGGGTGTCAGCGTACGCCTGCCATTTTCGTCATAGATAGACTCAACACGGTCAACACGAATAGCCACAAGCTTGCCATCTTTGTGCACGAACTCCTTTGGCGTAGTGTTGCACTCAAATGGAATGCCTTCGCGCTCAGCATCTTCCTTTTCCCATGGTGATGCTTTCATGGCTTCAAAGGTTGAACGCACGGATATCGTTACCTGCTCGCCACCCAATCGGCGCGCAGTACGACAGCAATCCATCGCGGTATTACCGCCTCCGAGTACAACCACTTTTTTACCAATCTTTTCGACATGCTCAAAGGCGACATTGGCCAACCACTCAATACCTAGATGGATATTGTCATCACACTCTTGCCTGCCAGGAACATCCAAATCTCGAGGCTTAGGCGCGCCAGTGCCAACAAAAACCGCATCGTAATTTTTATCGAGCAGCTCTTTCATGCTCTCAACGCGAGTGTTGAAGTGCTGAAGCACTCCCATATCAAGGATGTAATTCACTTCTTCGTCCAGAACGGTTTCTGGAAGACGGAATGAGGGAATCTGGCTGCGCATAAAACCGCCGCCCTTAGGGTTTTCATCGTAGAGATCGATGTCGTATCCCAGGGGCATCAGGTCGCGGGCAACTGTCAGGGAAGCTGGCCCAGCGCCAATGAGGGCAATTTTTTTGCCATTCTTTTTGCTCGGGATTTCCGGCATGCGGTCTTTGACATCGTCTTTGTAATCGGCAGCGACACGCTTCAGGCGACAAATAGCAACCGGCTCTTCCTCAATACGACCGCGGCGGCAAGCCGGCTCACATGGGCGATCACAGGTTCGACCCAAAACACCGGGAAATACATTTGACTCCCAGTTGATCATATAGGCGTCTGAATAGCGCCGCTGAGCGATTAAACGAATATATTCTGGCACCGGAGTATGGGCTGGACAGGCATACTGACAGTCCACCACTTTGTGGAAGTACTCCGGATTTTTAGTATCTGTTGGCTGCAAGATTTCCCCTCTATTTTGCCCAGCTAAAAAATCCGCGCGATGGTAGCATTTGTCACCTCGCTTTCACAGTACAGAAACATAGGATTACACCCTTAACCTAGTGAAAACTAAATAGCTCTATACTCAAGTCTTGAAAGCACTCACAAAACCCTGAGAATTCGTTGGTATGCCCTTTTCAGAAACCTCTTTTAACGATCGCTTGGCCGGCCTCAGCGCGCCGCAAAACTTACCGCTTTTTTGCTCAATTTTGCGAGGCCTGGAACGAGAGGGTTTGCGGGTAGACCAGAATGGAAAAATCTCCCAAAAGCCCCACCCAGACTCATTGGGGTCAACACTCACACACCCCTACATTACGACGGACTATTCAGAAGCACTGTTGGAATTTATTACTGAACCCTCAAACTCCATTGATGATGTGTTAAATCAACTGGAATTAGTGCTCACCTCTGCTTGCAAACAGATTGATGGTGAAATTCTCTGGGCAGGAAGCATGCCCTGCCAAATTGGTGAAGAATCGGAAATTCCAATCGCTTACTACGGCACATCAAATATTGGACATATGAAGGAGGTATACCGCCGAGGCTTGGGGCATCGCTATAGCAGAAAGATGCAAACTATCGCTGGTGTTCACTTCAACTACTCGCTGCCTAATGCCATGTGGAGCGCTCTCCGCCGACAGGACGGTAGTACGCTGGCACTTCAGGATTATAAAACCGAGGGCTACTTTGCCATCATCCGTAACTTCCGCCGCTGGCTTTGGCTATTACTCTACCTAATGGGTTCTGCACCCGCGGTATGCCGATCATTTGTCAAAGATCGCAAGCATCAATTGCAAGTTCACAACCAAGACAACCATACGCTCTGCGCTCCATTCGGTACTTCGCTTCGCATGGGAGATTTAGGTTATCAAAGTACCGCCCAGGACGCCTTGGTGGTCTGCTACAACAGCCTCGAAAATTACATTGAGATTCTGCGCGACGCCATTCTTACTCAGACTAAGGAATATGAGGAGATAGGAGTTGTGGATAGCGAGGGAAACCATCAACAATTGAACTCTGGGCTGCTGCAAATCGAAAATGAGTTTTACAGCACCATCCGACCCAAGCAGACCACGCGCAGGGGTGAGACTCAGCTAAAAGCGCTTCAAGATCGAGGCGTAGAATATATTGAAGTGCGCTGCCTAGACCTAAACCCCTTCGATCCAGCGGGTATCTCAGAGCAACAAATATATTTTGTCGAAGCGTTTCTGCTCACTTGCCTCCTTACTCCTAGCCTTAAGACTCACAACGAGGAGTACTCTGCCATTCAGGAAAATCAGAAACTTGCGGTGTATCGCGGGCGCGATCCAGAAATGCTTCTACACAAAGGCGACGGTAGTCAGGCTTCATTAAAAGAATGGAGTCACGAAATTTTTGAATCCATAATTCAGAGTGCAAATTTGTTGGACAAGGCTACGGAAACTGACAAATATTCTCGTGCGGTGAGTCACTACGCTCTCAGTCTAGAAGATCCAGAACTCACTCCCTCAGCGCAAATTCTGAATCAACTTAACGAAACGGAATCGACTTACCACGCTTGGGTCAGAGACCGATCCAAAGAAGCGACTAATTATTACCAAAACCGAAATCTCAGCGAGCCCGATCAAACTCGATTAAACGAAATCGCCAAACAATCCGTAGCGGATCAAAAAGATATCGAGGCTCGGGATAATCTCGATTTTGACCAATACCTGAATAACTACTTCGATCAATACCGCAACCTGTGAATTTTCTAGGCCACCTTGCCTTAGCTTGGCCGAACGAAAACCTGATGATTGGGGGTTTTCTCGGCGACTTTGTCAAAGGGCCGCTAAAGGGGGAATACCCGGTCGAAATTGAACAGGGCATCGCTTTACATCGTCGTATCGACGCCAGATCGGATTGCCATCCGGCAATGCAAAACCTCAAGCGGAGCTTGCCTAAAAACTGGACCCGATACGCCGGCATTCGGGCCGATGGTTAGAAAAATATGCCGACCTTCCATTCACTCTCGCCTCGCTAGAGCGCATCGGGTCGAGACTTAAATTCGATAACCCCTTGGCAAAATCGGAAGCCGTAATACATGACCATTTGAACCTTTTTGATGAACAATGTCCCAACCTGTACGCTGGCATGCAGAGGGTTGTGGCAGAATGGCACTCCCAAAAACAGAGCTTCTGATGCCGCTTTGATTTTCTTTCAACGACCCGGAACTTATTAAAGATGTCCCTGCCGAGTATTCGAATTACCAACCTGCTCATCGCCATATTTACGGCCTTGATGATGCTTATTGCCGTACTCTATTTTCAAGAGACTTTGCACTTACTGCCTTGCCCGCTTTGCGTATCACAGCGTGTTTTCGCCATTGCGACTGGAGTAATTGCCTTTATCGCCTTTCTTCACAACCCTGGCACAAAGGGGCAAAAGATATACGCCGTTCTTACCGCGCTGGCTGCCTTTGGCGGCTCAACAATTTCTGGCCGCCAAGTTTGGCTGCAAAGTTTGCCAGAAGACCAAATCCCCGCTTGCGGTCCAACGCTGGACTGGATGTTCGAAGCCAGTTTTCCCTTACAGGAAATTCTGGCTGCCATGTTTTTTGGTGAGGGTAGCTGCGCCGAGATTAAGTGGCAGTTTCTTGGGTTGAGTATTCCTGGGTGGACACTGGTAGCCTTTATTTTCCTAATCTCTGTTTCAATCTTCCAATTTTATCGAGCTTCAAAAATCTAATTTTTATCCACCCCTTTTGTCTTGCCAAAAGGGGCGAAAAGCGCCTGCTCCGTTTTCACCGCCCGCTACGCGGGTTCCCTGTGATGCTCGCTCCAATCCTAAGCTGCGGAACTCAGCACCTTTGATGGCGCTTTAGACAGTCCTCGCTTTGAACGGATTGGAACTGCGCTTCTCGGCGGCTACAAGTCGCGACCTGATCGCTGCGCTCAAACACACAAAAACCTAAAATCGAAGTGCTGATTTTGGGCCCCGTTGAGCTTGCTGAGTGGAGGGTAATTGATAGGGGTTGAGCGCACAGGGACGTGCGCGAAAGCGATGCGAGAAAGGAAGTATCGTCTGAGCGACCTCGATCAATTGCTTGGAGCGAGGGCAGTCCTTTACTTGTAAAGAACCAAGCGATCGGGGTTCGTTTTCTTTGGGCACGCAAAGAAAACGAACACTCCGTTGAAAACGAAACTCATTAGAAAATTTAGGGAATTAAAAAAGGGCGCACTAGGCACCCTTCTTTCTAAACTTCTTTTAAAGAAGATTACTGAACAGCGGCTGCCAGCAACTCAACTTCAAAAATCAGCACTTCGTTGGGACCGATCAGGCCGCCAGCACCAGATGGGCCGTAACCTAAATCTGGGTGCAGGAAGATTTCCCATTTGGAACCTTCAGACATCATCTGCAGGGCTTCAGTCCAGCCTGGAATAACCTGGGTTACACCAAACTCAACTGGCTCACCACGCTCAACAGAACTATCGAAAACCGTGCCATCAACCAATGTGCCGGTGTAATGAACTCGAACCGTGTCAGCAACTGTTGGCATCGCGCCTTCACCTTCTGTAACTACACGATACTGAAGACCGGAGTCAGAGATCTGAATTCCTTCAGCAAGAGCGTTTTCGGCAAGAAATGCCTCAGCACGAATCAGAGCATCTGCACCAGCCGCTTCTAGCTCGGCCATTGCTTCAGCCTGAAGTCGTTCTTGAAAAGTCTGGAAAGCCAGCTGCATTTCTTCATCTGAAACCTGACTAGCCGCGGCTGAAGCACCATCGGTGGCGCCAGCAATAAATGCCTCGGCTACCAGCTCTACTCCACCATCTTCCAGCTGGCCAACATAGTTATAAGCCAGCGAGTAACTAACCTTAGATTCCACTGATGACAGGTCCAGTGGCGGCTCCGCAGGAGCTTCGGGCTCACTTGAACCACAGGCTGTTAACAAAGCCATTGCTGCTGCGCCAAAACTAATCTTTTGCAAAATATGCACTATCTTTCCTCCATAAGTATTCTGATAATTCAGGTCTTAGCAAACGCTATTCGTCTTGCCCAAGCCTAATTTAGGGGCGACATCATACGCAGGGATTAAACAAATTACGATTGACGTATAAAAACCAAATCGTTGACTCGATGACCTAATCCTTCACCTCGTTTTTCAAACTTGGTTTCCGGGCGCCATTCTGGCCGTTCAGCGAATTCTCTGTACGAGTTTTTAAGGCTCTGCTCTGCAGACAGCACCTCAAGCATATGTTCCGCATAGGGTTCCCAATCGGTTGCCAAATGCAACACGCCACCCACTACTAACCTGCTAGAAATGAGTTTCACCAGCTCTGGTTGAATCAGCCTTCTTTTATGATGTTTCTTCTTATGCCAGGGGTCAGGAAAATAGACCTGAACCCGAGACAAACTGTCGACAGGTATGGCCTCCTCGAGCACATCAACGGCATCTGCCATATAGGTTTTTAGGTTCGCTAACCGGATCTTCTCCGCTTCTATGTCAAAAGCTCCTTGAATCAAAGAACCCACTCCCGGCGAATGCACCTCAATACCTACAAAATCTTTGTCGGGCTCGGCCTCCGCCATTTTTATTAACGACTGCCCCATTCCATATCCAATCTCTAAAACTCTCGGAGCGCTGCGTGAAAATGCAGATTTAAACTCCTCAACTCCACCCTCTAGATCAAGACCAACTTCTGACCACCCATGCACCAGAGCCTTTTTCTGACCCGAGGTCAGGCGACCGGCACGCACAGCAAAACTGCGAATAGACTTGGGCCGAATTTGCAGCGGTGGAAGAAGAGACATGAAATTTGATTAGTTAGACTTGTTTGAAAGCAAAAACTGCCAAGGCTACCCAGCCGACAAGAAATCCAAGACCGCCCAATGGGGTTATGGCACCGAGCCATCCCAAGCCAGTTAAGGCGAGCAGGTAGAGACTAAAGGGAAACAGAATTAATCCCAGAACAAAGGCCCACCCAGAAATTTTCAAAGCACGAGATTGTGGCCACTGATTTGTCAAAATCGCTACACCAAGAAGCGCCAATCCCTGCGTCATCTGATATTCGGCCCCAGTTTCAAACACTTGTAACATTCTGGGGCTTAATCGTCCGCTCAGGCCATGTGCAGCAAATGCCCCTAAGGCAATAGCGACAAAGCCGTTAATCGCACTTAGTGTAAGAAATCTGCGCACTGCTATTCTTCGCTCTCAATCATCTTGCGAATTTTCTTCATGGCCGCGGCTTCAATCTGACGGATACGCTCTGCTGAGACTCCGTATTCATCCGCCAGCTCATGAAGCGTTGCCTTGCTCTCATCGAGCCACCGTCTTTGCACAATGTCACGGCTGCGCTCGTCGAGAAGATCCAGACCGCGCTCAAGCGCATCCGTGTTGCTGGACTCGGTATCCTGATTTTCTACCAGCTGTGCTGGATCCTGACTTTGATCCTCGAGAAAATAAACTGGAGCTTGGTAGGAATCCTCGTCGTCAGCGTCCGCTGGAGCGTCATAGCCAAGATCATAATTGGCTAGCCGCCCTTCCATCTCATAGACATTTTTTACCTCCACTCCGAGGTCGTCTGCTATGGCCTTAGCTTCTTCTGGGCTTAACCAGCCGAGCCCCTTTTTGGAACTTCGTAAGTTAAAGAAGAGTTTGCGTTGCGCTTTAGTAGTGGCGATTTTGACGATGCGCCAATTACGTAGAATATATTCGTGGATTTCAGCCTTTATCCAATGCACGGCAAAAGACACAAGCCTCACGCCTCGATCAGGATCAAAGCGCTTCACCGCTTTCATCAGACCCACATTGCCTTCCTGAATCAAATCTCCGAGAGGTAAACCGTAGCCTGGATAGCTGCGGGCAATGTGGACCACAAATCTCAGATGAGCCAAAACCAGCTTTCGTGCCGCATCCAAATCTTCTTCATGGAAATAGGCATCCGCAAGCTCTTGCTC
>Ga0209557_1000423_pt1 | contig 25421 bp, 13 predicted proteins | sample SaaInlV_120m_DNA_4_FD_184672 | JGI IMG/M metagenome (GOLD analysis project Ga0209557, IMG submission 184672) | Marine microbial communities from expanding oxygen minimum zones in the Saanich Inlet - Saanich Inlet SI074_LV_10m_DNA (SPAdes) (version 2) | ecosystem: Environmental > Aquatic > Marine... | reverse complement strand
GGGTAAATCCTGACCTAAGATTTACTGGTATTGCTGGAAACTCACTATCAGCATTTAATGGTCAGGTTGTTGCTGATGCAAACGGAAATGCTAGTGGTCTAATTTTATTACCTGCTGGGTTTGCTCCCAAAGAGAATGCTACTTGGACTGGTGATATCGACACAGTAGAATATGACGATTCCTCAGAAGAACTACGTTTTACAACTGGAGAACTAACGTTTAGATTTACTTCGAGTGAAACTGATGAAGATAAGACAGGTGTTGATACATATGCCGAACTTAAGTACTATGCTACTGGTTTACTTCCGGAAAATCCATCTAGTATTGTTTCTACAAAACCATCCTACTTTAAGTCAAATGAAGGTGTACAGTTTGTAGAGAGTAATACTGATGATCCACTAAGACCTAATCCTTTAGCTCAAGTAATCAAAGTTGAGAACTTTGATGGTGGAGTATTTGTAACTGGTGCTGATCTTTACTTCAAAACTAAGAGTGAAGAAATTCCTGTCAGAGTTTACATGACTAATGTGGACTTTAACAAACCCGCCAAGAACATTATTCCTGGCACTGAGAAATCATTAACACCAGAGACATACCTCAAGTGTTTTACTTCAGGAAATATTGAAGTAACTCAAGGAGAGGTTGTTGTAGGTTCGAGTTCTGCTGCTTCTGGTCCTATTTCTAAAATTATCGATAAGAATGGTGTTGATTTGACCCCATCATCTACTGGAGTCTATTCTTTAACAAATGAACAGGTTTATACACTTGTTCTAAGTAATCACAATGGAAGATCTTTCTTACAAAATGAACTAATTGAAGTTCCATCTCTAACTACAGCAAATGCTACTGGTGGAACAGATCTTACTCTGACTATCGCTAAGAATAGTGGTAAACTTTCAGAAATTAGAATTACAAACACGGGTGCTAATTACGACAGTGCTGTTCTTAACATCGAGAGTCCACAACTTCCTGGTGGATCTGTAGCAACTGCCAAGATCAATGTTTCTGATGGCAAGATCTATAATTCAGAAGTATCAATTCCTGGTTTTGGATATACCGAAGCACCATCAGTCGTTATCAAGGGAGTCGGTAATGGTGCTGGAGGATGTACTGTAGATACATTTATTGAGATTGATACCCCCGCAGTTAGAATGGGCGTAGCAATCGATTTTGAGGGTCTTACAGAGTCTACAACACCTACACACTTTACTTTCGATTACCCTGTATATCTAGAGAATGACTCAGAATATGCTTTAGTAGTCGAGACCGATTCAACTGATTATGAACTGTGGTCTTCTTCCCTAGGAGAAACTGATCTTGCTACCAGTACTGTAATTACTACACAACCATCTCTTGGATCTCTTTATAAGTCTCAAAACACAGACGTTTGGACTGAGGATCTAGATCAAGATCTTAAGTTTACACTATACCGTGCTGAATTTGATAATTCAAGACCTTGTGAGTTATTACTCAGGAATGTAAGTCTTGGTTATGAACTTCTTGGGAAAGATCCAATTGAAACTGATGCTACTTCAGCATCTATTGCTACATCACAGTTGTTTAAAAATAACAATAGTATTATCAAAATTAATCATAGAGATAATGGTTTTGAAGATAGTGGCAATTCCTATGTATTCTTTAGAGGTGCTGATGAAGCGGGTGGTATTCCATCTGAAACATATAATACAAACTTATTCCGAGTTGCTAATTCTGGTGTAGATTCTTACACAATTAGAACAGTAACTAATGCTTCTAGAAGTTCGGTTTCTGGTGGACATGTTTATGCTACCTACAACAGAAAGTTTGAGGTTCTATATCCACAAGTACATTATCTGTCTGTTACTGGCACAAAACTAGAAACATCAGTTAAGACAACTAATATTATTCCTATTGATTCTTCAACAACAAATTATACTTCTTATTCACAGTCCAAATTTGAAAAGACATTCCTTAATGAATCACATTACTTTGAAAATCAAAAAGTAATTGCTTCAGAAATTAATGAAACTCTAAATGATCTTGACAGATCTATCACATATAAAATTGATCTTTCGTCTGAAGTCACTCACTTATCTCCTGTGATTGATCTTTCTAGTGCTTCACTCAAAACAGTATCCAACAGAATTGAAAATTCTGGTGGACAAGAAAACAGATATGGCAGAAGAAATCAGTTGGTTGAGTTTTATCCTGTCTTCTCATTTACACTATCTACTACAACACCTGGAGTCACATACCAGAATAATCAGAGTGTCAAAGGAAATACTTCTGCCGCTAATGGTACTATTGCTAAGGTTGATGGAAACCAAGTTTGGGTTAAGGTCAAGACTAAGCAAGGATTTGTTATTGGAGAGGAAGTAGAACTAACTCAATTTGCCAGTGATCAATCAGCACCAACAGTCAATGTTGGATCTAGTCCATCACAAGTAACACCAATTATCAATAGCTCTACGCAATCTGCTGCTGGAGAATCTATTTCAATTATTGCCAGAAATCCAGTTGAATCTAAAATTTTAGAAACTTATGATAATAAAATTACTGGTAAATCTATCATATGGAATAGAACAACTAGAGTGCTGACATTGAGAACAGATGTTCAACCAATAAATGATAATTATACTGCCAGAATTATTGACAATATCCTATATTCCAGAAGAAACGAAATTACTGATCAAATTGCTGACATCTTCCGTGTAGGTGACATTATTTCATATCCCGATCAACCTGATGACGAAGCATTCTTTATGGAAATTGCTAAGGTATCATATAGTAGTGGTGTTGATTTTGTTGCTGAAGATACGTCTAAGAATAGTTCTTCTATTGCTAAGTATGTAACTAAAGAGATTACTATTACAAATCCAGCAACAGCAGTAGATGTACATCTGCTTGCTAATATCAAGAATATTGAGAATATCGAAGTTCTCTATAAGTACAAGAGAGCATCTAGTCAAGAAAACTTCGAAGATGCCGAATGGTTCTACTTTAATGACACTGGTATGCCAGATACACAAGAGATTGCTATTGCTGAGAATACTATTTCCAGTATTACCGAAAAGCAATCTTCATATCAAGATCTGAAGTATAGTGTATCTAATCTTCCTGAGTTCTCTTCATTCGCAATCAAAATTGTAATGAAGGGAGTGGATCCAGCATATGTTCCTAAGATTCAGGATATCAGAGCAGTCGCCGCTTTCTAATTTCCGCGTATGGGTTATATTAAAGTTGAAGGGCATGATGGTCTCGTTAGGGACGAGACCTCAGGTGCCATCTTAAATCACGACAGTTCTGCTATTGAAGCTAGACGTAGGATAAAACACCTAGGTTCCGCGTTAGACGACATAAATATGTTGAAGGATGAAGTTTCGGAAATCAAATCCCTACTTAGAGAGTTAATAAAAAATGCCAGCAATTAATGTCGCTAGAACTGATACCTTTGAAGTTCAAAGGGTCAAAATTAATCAACTAGGCAATCAGATATTTGACATTACCCAAGGTGGTAGTGATCTTGCCACAGGCAATTTAAAGTTGGGCGATGGTACAAGAATAGCACCATCTTTAGCATTTACTTCTGATAATTCTCTTGGTATTTACAAGTCGGGAGAAAATAAATTTGGATTTGTTGCTTCCGGAAGAAAATTAGTTGATATTGAATTAGAATCTAGTGTTTTCTACAAAGATATAATTATACAAAAAAATCAGTTATTGACTGGTAAAACTTCTTTTTCTAGTGCTGGATCCGGTTATGATCCAGGTAGTTATACTAATATCTTACTTTCCGGTGGAACTGGTAGTAATGCATTATCTACTATTATTGTAGAACAATTTAATGGATCTATCACAAATAGTGGAGAAAATTACAATCAAGGATCTTTTACAGGTATTTCTTCAGTTGGGGGATCTGGAACTGGTACTGAATTTGAATTTGCAATTTCTGGAATAGAAGGAGATATTACTGCTGGATCTGGATATATTCCTGGTAATTATACTGGCATATCTTTAACAGGAGGATCTGGAACTGGCGTTGAAGCAAATGTAACTATTACAGGGAATACCACTACTAGCGGATCTATTACAAATGCTGGATCTGGATACTCTAATGGAACATATCAGAGTATTTCAGTTGTAAATAATCCTATTCAAACGTTTGTTTTAACATCAACTGCAAATCCTGGAACTCCACCCCCAAATAACGTTTATGTAATAGATGGTAATACTCAGCAAGTATTAAATTTTGTCATAGGAAATACATACAGATTTGATATTTCATCTGCTAGTTTAGTTGGTCATCCTTTTGGAATTGTAGATCAATTAAACCAACCATTAGGATCTGAAATTCTCCTTATTCAAAAAGGAACACCTGGACAAACAGGATCTTTTATTGATGTTGTAATTAAACCAACCGCACAAGTACAAACTGCACAGTATATTTGTTTTAGTCATGTTGGCATGGGTGCTAACATAAACATTATTACTGGTACTGCTGGTCAATATGGCGATGCTCTTTCCGCTAACATTGAAACAGATTTATCTGGTCAAGTTTCTAATTTTCAAGTTGTAAATTCTGGTGATGGATATCAAGTAGGGGATGTTCTTTCTGTTTATATTGGAGATGTTGGTTCTACTGGATCCGGATTTGAGTTTACTATTTCACAAATTGATTACCTAGGTCAAGTTACAAATGTTGTAATTACAAATAATGGACAAAATTATATTCTTGGAGACACTCTATCGGCATTAAATACAGATTTATCTCCATACAGTCAAGCAATCGGATCTTCTTTTTCATACGAAATTACTTCAGAAGTAGGAAAAATAACTGAAGTTCAATTTGTTTCCAAGGGATCTGGTTATCAAACTGGAGATACGCTATCCTTACCCACACAACAAACAAATATTTCGACATTACTTCCTGGTGAAATTACTGGAGTATCAACTACATTAAGTACAGCAACAGCGCAAATAACAGTTGCTTCTACTACCAATATCCTCCAAGGGATGCTTGTAATTAACGGTGGTTCTGATGTTGGAAATTTAGCACAAAACACGACTGTTCTGTCTGTTGATAGCGCAACACAAATTACACTGTCAGCAAATCCAACAATTGATGGTGCTGCTTCTCTGACATTTAGATCTAGTTCATTAGACACAATCCAAGTAACTTCAACATCCAATATTGTTTTTGGATCAACCATAGAAGTTATTTCTGGATCTGGTCAACTTAGTTCTGGAACTACAATCGACAGTATAGTTGACTCCACAACTTTAAGAATTTCACCAATTCCAGATTTATCTGGGCCAGCAGTTGTTACTATTACTCCACCATATGGAAATCCAACAACAAATTTTGAATATACTGTTGGAGATCTCGGAATAGTAACTGAGTATTCTATTACCAATGGAGGAAATGGTTATTCATCCCAAGATGTACTTTCTGTAAATTCAACTGACCTAACACAACCAATAGTTTATAGTATTGTTAATAGGAGAATTTCAAAAGTTGATTTTAGTTCAACTTACAATTCTTCCGAATTTTCTTTATCAGATACGCTAAAGAAAAAAGATGGTAAAGTTGAAATTTTTGTAGAAGTTTCATATCCAGTATTTTCTCCAACTGTAGTTAGTGGTATCGCAACTACATTATCTGATACAAGTGCTGTTATTACTGTATCCAGTACCACTGGAATTGTTGCGGGAATGATAGTTTCTCAGGGTGGAGGAGATGTTGGTATACTAACTCAAAACACCACAGTTCTTAGTGTAGATAGTGCCACTCAAATTACTCTTTCTGGAATTCCTAATGTTGCTGGAACCGCAACTTTAGATTTCACTACAGATGAAACTGGAGTTTATGTTGGTATTGCTAGCACAACATCTGGAAATGGTGCTGGAGCAACATTTGATGTACAAAGAAATTCTCTAGGTTTAGTTACTAGCGTAACGCTAAATTCTACTGGATTTTTCTATGAAACTTTAGACACAATAACCATCAACGGATCTCTAATTGGAGGATCTTCTCCAGCGCATGATTTGGAAATTGAAGTTGGTGCTGTATCTTTTGAACAAGCAAGAGAAATTTATAAAATTGTTTTAGATGGTTCTGATATTGATTATCTAATTTTTGATTCTTCAGGATATTCTGCTGGTGATGTATTGATAAAACCAGGAACAGTATCCCCAGAATATACAATTGATTCAATCACAGCAGAAGCAAATAGATTTTTCATCGATACTGGTTCTGGATATGAACTCGAACCCAGTATAACGTTATATTCTGGCAACATTTATAATTTTGATTACTCAGATTCTTCAAATAATGGTCATATTTTTAGTCTTAGTAAATATAGAGATGGTATTTGGTATCCAAGTTTTTATGAAAATGTATCTACCACTCTAGATATATCAACTAAAACAATTACTGTTGCTGATACAACTGGAATATATCCAGGAATGGTTCTAATTGTTGAATCCGGTGATGGAGCACTAATTGCAGGTACTGTAGTAGAATCTGTAGATAATTCAACTACACTCACGTTATCAAAATTTCCACTAACTTCTGGAACAGCACTATTAACAATTAGGGGTGTTGAATATACAGAAGGTGTTAGCAGATCTACTGGGTCTCTTGCTATAAAAATTAGTGAAACAACTCCAACATTATATTACTATTGTGCTTCTCCAACAAATACTCATCAAAATGAAGGTGGATATGATAATGAAGAAATACCAATTACGATAGATCTCAACAATCCAAGAATTTTTGGAAATGGATTTGAAATTTTTGTTGCAGATTTAAATACAATAAATGTAATTACTGCAGATGTTGACACAGGATACTTATCATCAATAACATTTGAGTCACAAACATCTACATTTGGAGATGCTACAGTTTCAAATAATCTGACATGTCCATTAATTACTGGACAAAATGCAACATTTACTGAGATAACTTCAACTGGATTAACAGTAAATTCACCTTTAACAACTGTTGATGGTAATATCAATATTGGATCAAATATTACCATCAATTCCACAACTGGTAATATTACAAGTTCTGGTGTTGTAAAGACAACATCAGCATTCAATTCTAATGATTATTTGACAATTCAAAATAATAACATTTCCGCAACGACAGGAAATGATCTTATTTTAACACCTTCTCCAAATAGAGTAGCAAAAGTAAACTCATCCTCTGCCCTAATTATTCCTGCTGGGGATTCTTCTGCAAGACCATCTCCCGGAGTTGTTGCCAATGGTGCTATTCGTTTCAACACCGATAGTGGACAATATGAGGGATATAGTGCTACTACATCTTCGTGGTCATCTCTTGGTGGTGTAAGAGACCTCGATGGTAATACTTACATCGAAGCAGAAGCTTCTGTTGGAGCAAATGACAATACACTATACTTCTACAATGATGGCAATAATACAGTAAGTGTTACTCCAAATTATTTACAATTTGTAAATGTTAAGAAGATTCGTTCTATTAACACCACTGCTCCAACGTATACAGATTACGCCACAAATACTAATATTACTCTTGGTGATTATTTAAAATATAAAAATAACATTTATGAGGTTACTCAAACCGGTCAAACAGCAACTTCAGGAAATGAACCGGTTCATACTACTGGAGCAGTAAGCAATGGAACTGCAGAACTTACATGGCATTCTACAGCAGTAGCACCAATTACATTTGAAGAAACTGAAGAAGTTAGAATTGATCCTCTTGGATTTACGGATCTGGTTGTAAATGCCGAATTAAGATTTAGTAACAATGTAATTTCTACAGACCTACAAGATTTAATTGTAAGACCAAATACTGGTAAAAAAGTAACAGTTGATTCTAATACATCATTGGTGCTTCCGGTTGGTGATATAAATCAAAGAGGTGTTGCTGCTCAAGGTTCTGTTCGTTTCAACACAACTAATTCTACATACGAAGGTTATGACGGAACGAATTGGGGTTCCCTTGGTGGAGTAAAAGACGTTGATCAAAATACTTATATTATTCCAGAACTTTCTGCTGGATCCGATGAGAATATTTTATACTTCTACAATAATGGTACAAATACAATGCGTCTCTCTGAGGCAGCATTAGATTTTACAAATATTGATACCATAACTAGTCAGAATAATAATTTAGATCTTCAAGCACAAACGGTCACATTTAACAATCTTGCTACTACTATTGATACTTCTGGAAATTCTACTTTTATTAGTACAACTAAAGATAATTTAGATCTTGGTTTAGCAGTTGGTATTAATGTAGACCCACTATTAAGACTAGATACTAATGGTGACATCTATGTCAACAAAGCATTTGGTACTGGATCATTCGACGGTCTAAAATTAATTAGCAGTTCCTTTGATTCTTTTGAACTTATTGATTATAGAATTAACACCCAGGATATTCAACTCATTAAAGGAGGAACAAACGCTGGAGCAGCAACTCTATATAATCCAACTGATGATACTGGATCTAGAGTAACCGTCTCGATTCACAACCAAACAAGTGGTGATAAAGAAATGATTGAATATCATGTAATTGATAAGGGAAGTGACATTCACCACACAGACATTAGTAATCTCAACACAGGAACCAACCTAGTGAATTCAGTATTTGATTTTGATGCCCAAAATAATATAAGAGTTACATTTACACTCACAGATCTTGCGGTTGGTGATGTTGTAAATATTACAGTAGTATCAAACACATTCAAGAAGTAAAATGACAGTCAATCTAAAAACTTACGATTCAGTTGGCGGATTTTCTGTCAACAACACAACTTTTGTTAATGATCTTAAGGACATTAAAAACGTAAACAGTTTAGAAGTAAAGAATAGTTTTTTCTCTGATGCTTCAACAACAAAATATATTTTAAGAGGAATAAATACCGCAATCTTAGCAACAAATAATACTGGAGGACAAATTGTTCTCCCATCATCTACGCTTAGTTTTATTACTGGACATATTGTTGGTGTTAATGCTTCTGGTGGTGGTAGTCTATCTTTAAAAATAGAAAGTTCTGTTACAAGTTCTGCTGCTGGTGATGTCCAAGTTTTATCATCATTGACTACGGTTATTCAAGATAGTATACCAACAGGAGAATCTTGGAATGCTATAACGTATGACACAGGATCAGCAAACAGATTTAGTTATTCTACTACAAGGTCTGGAACGGTTACAGAAATCAATTGGGTTGCATCAGTAGAAGTAGTCACTGTTTACTGGTGATAGAACTAAATAGATAAAGGATATAAACTAAGGCGGGAGCACCTAGTAAGATGAGTTTTAATTTCAACTCTGACAGAGAGAGAATTAGTGGTGCCAACCCACAAATCGTAGGAACTAACGAAGCTTCGTTTAGGATTGGTGATGCTGCTAACGAACGAGAAGTTCTAAGAATTCAAACAGATCCTAATACCAATTTGCCCCGAGTTGGTATTAATAGAACTGGACGAAGAATTGAAACTATTAGCATAAACGCTAATCAAGGGGGTAGCGGATACACACTAGTTCCTGATGTAATACTAAGTGCTCCCAATCTTAGTGGTGGTGTTCAAGCAGTAGCTAGTGCTGTTATCAATAATGGTTCTGTTATTGCTATTATTGTTGATAATCCTGGGGACGGATATACATCTCCCCCAACCATTACAATTAGTGGTGGTAATGGTGCTGGTGCTGCAGCAACTGCTACTCTTGATACTGTTGATTTTGAACTTGATGTTAATGGTGCTATCAGAACATCAACATCAATTATTTCTGATACTGCGAAAATTTTAAACCTGGATATTGAAAATTTAATTACTCCAGATGCTGATTTAAGAGCTCCATTTTTAAAAACTTACGCTAACGGAACTGGTACTGTTTGGGTTCCTAATGTTATTTTACAAAAAGGTGTCTACAGATATTTTGGCAGTAATATTTACGAAACAGTTAACTCAGGTCAAACAGGTACTGTAGGTCCAAATCACACTAGTGGTACAGTATTAAATGGAGAGGTTCAATTTAACCATATTGGTTATAGAGTAAACGATCCAAATGCTGCTCACTACGGAATTACTGGAGAATCTGGAGTATTTCCACGCTCGATTACTCCAAAATTAGGAGACAGATCAAACAACGTTGCTACGACAGAATATGTACTAAATCTAGCGACTAATGACGTTGGTGGTCGTATCTACGTTTCCCAACAGATTGGTGATGATACTAATGATGGTCGCTCTGCTGTTGCTCCCGTTAGAACAATTAAAAAAGCAGCTCAACTTGCTTGGGCTACTCCTGGAGTAAAAGAAACACTTATTGTTTCTGGTGGCGATTACTTAGAAGATAACCCAATCTCACTACCCCCAGATTGTTCTATTGTTGGTGATAACCTGCGTTTGGTTATTGTTAGACCAGCAAATCCCCGCAAACACATGGTTAAGTTTGGGGACAAAAACTATTTAATTGGTGTAACTTTTAGAGACCAAGTTGATAGTTCTGGTGATGCTGTAGCAACATGGGACTTTGCTATGGTCTTTGACGATAAGCAGAGAATTTACTATGACTCTACAACTGGTGGAGAATATAAAAGAAGTTTTGAAATTGGTCATCAAATTTTCGGACCAGATAAAATTAGAGTTTCTTTCCAATCTAATACTGGATTATCAAATCTAACTTCTGGATTGCGAGTTCGTGGTGTTAACACTGGTGCCATAGCACAACTTTCTGGTGTTACATTTACAACAACTACAGGAGCGTCAGCATATACATCAGGATCTATAGATGCTGATATTGTAAGTGGATCATTCAATACTGGAGAAACTTTTCAATATGGTGGATCAGGAACTTTAGAATGGGAAGCATCTACAGCATATACTACAGGTCAAATTGTTTGGGCAAATGAATATGTCTACACGGTAACTACTGGTGGAACTTCGGGGTCTTCTACTCCAAGTCATTCTAGTGGAAATGCCGCAAATGGAACTGTAGACTTTACGTATCTAAGAGATGCATATGAATTTGTATCAACTGACATTCGTTCTATTCGAGCAGAGGGCGAAGTTGTTTCTATTGATGAAGATATAACATCTACACAGACAATTACTAGAATTGATTTTGCTTTACAAGGAACTGCTGATGTAGTAACTGGTGGTTATCAGGAAGAGCAATTTGGAAATGCCGAAGATTTAGGTGGTATTGTATTCTATACAAATGCTCTAGTAGGAAGACAAGGTACTCATGACTTTAAAGCAGGACAAGAAATTGTAATTTCTGGTCTCCCAACATCAAGTCCAGATCTTTCTGTGCTTAATGGAAAACAAAGAATTTATAAAGTATTTGAAGATGCAGACGGTAGGTCAAGAAGATTTGTAATTCCCAAAAAAATATCTACGATTACAGATTCCAATCTTGATCCAGGTCAATTTGCAACTGTTTCGTCATTTGAGAAGTCTATTACATTATCACTTCTCAACTCTCCAAATAAATTTTCAATGGCAACTCCTGTTGAAAGGAGATATCAAGATGCCTGTTTGTTAATTCGTAATAATATTGATTTCATTACAGATGAAGTTTATCTACGTTTAGTAGCAGAATTTCCAAACCTAGTTGTACCTGGTGGTCCGGCAAAATGTCGTAGAGACATTGGTCATTTTATCAATGCTGTTGTTAGAGACCTTCAGTTTGGAAGTAATTACAATGTAATTGAATCTGCTGAATATTATGTCCAAGGAAATCAAATTGGATATGTAGACAGTGAGATTATTGAAACTGTCAGAGCATTTGAATATGCTAGGGAGTTGATGATTTACGCAATGCGTAATTGGAGAACTGCTAATGGTTTAGTATCCGATCCCATCTACACCCCACAGTATTCATCTGAAACAAGATACTTTGATGATACTGTAATTACAACTACCGCTGGCAATCCTGCATGTGATGATGTTAGATCTGCCATAGACACACTATCATACTTATTCGTTGATGTATTAGCAAATAACTCATCAGGAACTGTATTAGATGCTGCTTATTTAATTGCTCGCAACGAAACATTTATTGCGGAAGAAGCACTCGCAATTGCTGAAGCACAGTTTCCAGCATTGAATCTTTCTGTTGGAAATCAAGATAAGTGTAAGAGAGATATTGGACTTGTTCTAGAAGGTTTAATTAGAGACCTTGTTCTTGGTGGTAATGCCGGTATTGTAAATGCTGCTGAAAGTTATTTCACTGGAGCTTCATTAACTGGAATTTCTGCAGCAGAATTAGCACCCACTATTTTTGCTTTTGAGATTGTTAACGATCTTGCCATTTTGGCAATGCGTAATTGGAAGACGGGACCTAATGGAAACGGAGCAGTTTACACACCAGTACATTCATCTACCCCATTGTTTATTGATGCTACAATTCTAGTAGATGGTACTACACCAATTTGTGCTGGTGTTGAAAGTGCTATTAATACTGAAATTGAACTTCTAGAAGATATCCTAGACGGAACAATTGCACCTGGATTTACTACTAAAACATACGGTACTCTTTACAATACAGATTCTATTATATCATATCCAGATTCGACAATCTATGATACTGATAATAAGAAGGTAACCCCAAGAGCAGACTATGATGATAACCCAATCATTGAGGCATCACCATATACACAGAACTCTTCTGTTATCTCTTTCCTAGGTGGTAGCGGTGCTTTAGTTGATGGCGATAAAGTCAAACAACCTAACTGCCCGTTCCCTGGTCTAGAACTTGATGGTTCTGCTACATTCCCAAATCAGGGTAAATCGATGGTTGCGTCAGCATTCACGATTGTCTCTTTTGGTGGTACAGGTTATAAAGTTATCAACGATGGTTATACCCAATTGGTTTCTGTCTTTGTTATCTTCTGCGAAGATGGTGTACTTGCTGAATCTGGTGGTTATTGCTCTATTACCAACTCTGCTACTAACTTTGGTACATTTGCTCTCCGTGGAACAGGATTTAGAAAAGACCCATACAGTTTTGATATTGGAGCAATTACTAATGTCTCTACAACACCAACGGGAAGAACTATCTTTACTGTTGATGGACTTGGCAGAGAACCACTAGAACATTATGTTGTTAAAATTGATGGATATACTAATGCCAATCCAAACATTGAATATTTTGTTGAGTCAATTTCCGCAGTAACTGTTGGACCTCCTTTCTCCGCGCAATTAACTATTGATGATGGTCAAGGAAATTCTGGTGCGTTTATTGATAATGCCACAGGAAATGCAGTATCCACCAACACAGCAACATTCTCTGGTAAAACTCTTAAACTACATAGACCATCTATTGTTAACTCTTCTTCTCATACTTGGGAATTTGCTGGTTCTGGTACTAACTATAATGCTCTTCCAGAAAACGGTGGTACTAAGGTTGTTGCTAATGAGCAGGTATCTCAGAACTACGGTCGAGTTTACTGCTCAGGTACTGACGAACTTGGTGACTTTAAAGTTGGTACATTTGCTAATATCGAGAACAGAACTGGTGCTATTACCTTTACGGGTACAGTTACTATCTCTGAAGTTGAATTCCTCAAACTGAAGGGTGGAGACGTTGTTGTCACTGGATTCTCTGCTGATAATACTCTTGGTGGTGCTCAATCAACAGATTCACAACTACCAACTCAAAAGGCGGTCAGAGATTATATCACCAATAATCTTGGACCATACATCAACAAACCATATTCGACCAATGCTGTTCCTAGAGCACTAGTTGAACTTACTGATTCTGGTAAGATCTCGGTTGATCAAATTCCAGCACTAAGACCTTTCCAAGTTTATACTGTTGCTAACCAAACAGCAAGAACTTCTATTGAGGGAGCACTTGCTGGTGATATTGCCATCCAACAGGATACATCAACATCATTTATCTTGAATAATGATAATGATAGTTTGTTCCTAGCATTTGGTGTTGATACAAGTTTAGCATTTAATATTGGTGATATTTTTATTGGTAGTGTCACAGGTGGTCAAATTCAATCCACTGAGTATAGACAAGGTGTTCTCTACCAAATTAATTTGACCGATGGTGGTTCTGGATATACTACACCACCAACTGTTACTATTTCCGGTGGTAATCCAGATGCGGGAGCAATACAAGCAGCTGCTATAACGACAATTGCGAATGGTCAAGTTGTAACAATAACCATTATAGATTTTAATGGATATCTTGGTGGTAAAGGATACCGAGGAATTCCAACTATAACCATTAGTGGAAATGGTAGTGGTGCCACAGCAACTGCTTTAATTGAAAATAGATTATATGGTGATATTGTTAACAATGTTAAAATTGTTGATACTGATGATATTGATGATAGTACTGCTTCACCAAATACAAATACAGTAAATCTAAGCAGAGTTGTTAATACATCCGCATTTGATATTAATAATTGGGTAGCTCTATCATCAAATCAAATTGCTGCTTCTGACATTACATCTGGTGTTATTGAAACAGACAGGTTGGCATCTGGTGGTGCTGCAAACTCCTTCTCATTCCTACGTGGTGATCAAAACTTCGCATTAGCAGTTCAATCTATCAAGGGTGCTGAGACAAGATATTTTGCTATTCTAAATGCCCAAGCAAATAATGGAAGTGATCAAATGATCTTCCCAACTAATGGGGATGTTCTTATTGGTCATGATGTTGTTTCTGGTATAACAGGTATTCAAGCAAATACAACAATTACTAATGTTATTAGTGCTGCTGGTCAAACTACAATTACACTAAGCAATGCTCTTACAGCAGATATTACTTCTGGAACTGTAGTTGAATTTGGAAGAGGAGCATCTCCACTTCTATTAGAATCAACATACACCCAAGGCAATTTTGTTGATGACATTATTATTGTTAATGGTGGATCTGGATTTACAAACAATCAATATTTTGATGTTGGACTACCTGGTGGAGCAGGAACTGGATTAAGAGCAAATATTATTGTTTCAGGTGGAGCTGTTACATCAGTTGTTGTGACTGATGGAGGCGTTGGATATAATGCTGATTTTAATGTTACAAATGCACCGGTAGCAATTGGTGCTGGATCTTCTTTAGTTCTTGCTGCTAAAGTTTCTACTGTCAATAGGATGTATGCTAATACTTCTATTGATGTCTTAAGAGCAACAGCAAATACAATTTCTGCTGATGATTTTGGTACAGTTGGTGTTGCTAGATTTGATAAGAACCAGTTTAATATTGGATTACAGGGCAATGGTTCGGTAAGACTTAAGACAGGTGCTGATAGTGGACTGGATGCTGATTTACTTGACGGTGCTCAGGGTTCATTCTATCTAAATGCTGGAAACTTAAGTTCTGGTACACTACCAACAGATAGACTTTCCGGAACATATAATATTGCTATTTCCGGTCAATCTGGTAATACACTGAGACTTATTACAGGTGTTAACAACCCAACATCAAATCCATTACCAAACGCATTTGCTGCTGGTATTATTTCCGATACTAAGAATAACGCTGCTGATGGTTTAGCAGATGGTGGATCGAGACACTTAGTAATGACTATTAGGAATGGTGGTTCTGGTACTGACGCTACGTATGGTGGTGTAAGACAACTAGCATTTACTGATAATGATAATATGTACATCCGTGGATCTGGATCTACATTAGGTACATTTGGAACATGGGGTAAGGTTTGGACATCATTGAATGATGGTCCTGGAACAGAACTTGATGCTGACCGCTTAGATAATCGTCAAGGATTGTGGTATTCAAATGCTTTAAATATTAACTACGGAACTCTTAGCGATAACCGACTTCCGGGATATCAAACTGCTAAAGACTTTAACAACCAAGTAAGAATTCTTACTACTACAAATCAACAAAGAGTTGATATTTATATTCAAGATCAGATTCTCACAGCATCTCCTTTCCTCATTGGTCAATCAGTTAATTTATATGAGATTGATGGTGTAGTATCTCCTGGTATTCTATTAATTACAAATGTTGTAACTAACGTAGATGCTAATGATAGTTTCAACAACTACACTATTATCACTGGATCATTAACTAGTGGTAATCCTGTTGGTGCTGTTAAAATTGGTACTGCTGGAAATCAAGTATTTTTCCAAGACTACACCCTCAATGAGGGCGGAACTTTTGAGACTGCTTCCCTGGAAAGTGATTCTGGAACTGCTCGTTTACTACTTGGAAGATCTGATGGAAATGCATCAACTCCAACCATCGACTTCAAATCAAGTACTTTAGCTGCTTCAGACTACAATGTAAGGTTAGAAGTATCTGGTGGTAATGCTACAAACGGTAGTGGAACTTTAAACGCTATCGTTGCTTCTGCCAATGATTTTAAAATTAATAATAATATTGTTTGGAACGCAGCAAACATTCAGTTTAATTCTGCTAACGTTGTTAGCACTGCTGTTACTCGTGATAACGCAGGTAATTTCGCTGCTGGCACTATTACCGCTACTTTAACAGGTGCTGCTTCAGATAACGTACTGAAGGCAGGAGATACCATGACAGGTACTCTAACCTTGTCTGGTGGTTCTTCTAACTTAGTTGTTGGTGGCACTGGCGGATTTACTGGTGCTTTATCTACAAGCAGCAACCTAACAGTTAATGGTAATATTACTGCTGGGGTGTTTGGATGGAATACTTCAAATCAAACTCTCAGTATTTCTAGAGCATCTGCTGGAACAGCTCTGGAAATTGGCGGAACTTTGAGATTAAATGGTCAGTATAGTGATAGTGGCACTCAACTAAACATTGGTTGTGACGCTAATGGTCACGGAAAAGTTGCTGTATATGGTCTACATATTCTCACTGGAGCAAACAACTCAAGAAGTCAGAAGTTCATATTTACCAACGATGGCAAACTTGGTGTAGGTGTTACTAACAACACAGTAGATTACACCCTTGATGTTAGAGGATCAATCGGAGCAGACACTAGCATTACAATTGGTGATGCTAATAGTAACTCTGGTGCTCCAATTATCTTTGCTGGATCTTCCGGACACAAAAACTTTAGAATTGGCAACCAAGTAGCAGGAGACGATTTATTTGAGATTACACCATCTACTGCTGACGGTGGAATAAGCTTTTTAATTAATGCTGTTTCTGGTCTATTAATGGATGGTGCTGGTAATACTGCTATTGGTCGTACTTCTGTCGATTCTACTTATAAACTTGAAGTTGGTGGTAATATTAACTTCACTGGAATTTTATATCAAGATGGATCACCATTTGTCACTTCCCGTTGGACTGAGACTGCCAATGGAACTGATATCTACAGAGGAACTAAAGTTGGTATTAACAGAGCAAACAGTACCAACCTCACATATGATTTAGATGTAACTGGTTCGGTTGGAATGACTGGCATTCTATATGCCAACGGTGATAAACAGTGGGTTGATACTTACGGTGTATTCAAGGCAAATAGAAATACTATTGCGGAAAACGTAACAATTCCATCAAATACAAATGCAATGACTGCTGGACCAATCACCATAAATAATAACTATACGATCACTATTTCTGACGGGTCTTCTTGGAGTATCATATAAATGAGCATTCTTTCAGTTCACGACATCCAAGGCTTTGCTGCCTATAACAATACAGTGAGAGTTCCATCAGGACATTCACTTGATGTCATTGGATCGCTTTCTGTTTCTGGGGCACTAAACATGCCAACATGGGCGGATGCTGATTCTAGACCGACAGCAAATTTAACTGTTGGGCAAATTGGTTTTAATATTGCTGATAATCAAATTGAAATTTATAATGGTGTGGATGATGATAACGAAGCAATTTGGATTACATACGCAGGATCTGCGCCAGCGGGATCTGGATTACCCCCAGCTTATCAAACTTTAGTTGATAATTGGTCTGGAAATAAGTATTACGTAGATCCTACTGGTAGCAATTCTGGAGCAGGTGGAGAATCAGCACCATGGGCAGATCCAAAATATGCTGTAGAGACTGCTACTGGACCAGCTATGATCATCGTAAACCCAGGAACATATCAGTTATCTGCTGTTATGTATACTGATAGTAGTTTTACTCAAAAAGTTTATTGGGATAATGGAAAAGAAATTAAATTTGTTTGTGCTCCTGGACAAGTAAAAATTCTTGGACCTGGAATTGGCGGAACGTCTGACCCTGGTTGGAGAGATTATAATATGCTTATACAAACTAATTCTAGTTCCCATATTTACGGTGCTATTTTCTATCGTGATAATAATGGAAGAACTACAAACTACAACGTAGCGATGTTTGGATATCCAACTCCAGGAGCGAACACTGGAGAGTCTACTAATACATTTTTTAGAGAAATTAATTCCACTGGTTGGACATTACATTATGACAATCCAAATAATCACAGTTGGAGTGCTACAAATTGTTCTTTCATGGGATCGTGGAATGGATCAAATTATACTGGTGGAACTAGCACCACATGCACAAATTGTGCTGGTCAAGGATCATGGGCTTCGTCAGGAACAAATACAAATCCACTTACATCTGCTTCATTCTCTAATGATTTTAGCACTTCATCATCAACCCAGGGAGTCTATGGCGGAACATATGCTTGGGATCCAACACAAGTAACACAAACATTATAAAAATAATTAGCATGAAATTATATAATACCAGTGAAATTTTTGAAATAAATGAAGAACTAGATTGTGATCTAATTAGAGAAGAATGGGGTTTTTATATTAAAGTAAAAAATTTTTGGAAAAACCCAGAAAAAGTAAGAGAAATATTTTTAAACTCTCCATGCCATCCTCTTTCTGGGGCATGTTATTCCACAGAGAATGGTACAAAGTATTTTGATGGCAGAAATGAAATTTGTTTCATGGACCAACCACAATTCTCGAATGTGGTTTTTTATATTATTTGCAAATACTTTAATATTGATAATAGATTTTTAGATTTAAAATGGAAGTTACCTACTATTTTATTTGGTAATACATTTCAAATGTATGACAGAAATTCAAATCCATTTGACACACAATACTATGCTCCACATAGAGATGGATTAAATCAAATTGCATGTACATGGTACATGAATGAAAATTATGATGATGGAGAAGGAACTTCTATATATGATAAAAGTATTTCTGAGACAGAAGAATGCTACCTAAATATCATTGACAGTCCGTGGACTAAATCTGTTAAAAAAGTAGGACATATCCAAGCAGAATACAACAGTTTAGTAATCTATGATGGTAGCATTCCTCACGGACAATCAGTTACAGAAAGATGGTTTTCAGAACCTCGTCTCTCCCTAGTTCAATTTTTTATTGATAATAGAGTTTATAAGTAATGGCAATTGAAGTGAATTGGTGTCGCCTTACGGCAGATGCTGTCTATCCGTATATCCATCATAAAGCAGATGGAAAATATCCTTTGATGTTTGAACCAGAGGAAGTTAAGTATCCAAATTCAAAAGCAAGATATCATGCTTGTCCCTCATTTGGATCAGTTCAACAGTATTTGATCAGATCTCCGTTTTATGGAACGATGGAGTTTGACAAACAAGGTGTAAGATTTCCAAATTCAGAACACTTACAGCAACTTATTAAGTTCTCAGAAGAACCACCCCATACTTTGAAAACTCCATATTTTCAATTCAACGTTACATATTTGTTTTGGTCTAAAGAAGAAACTTATTTGTGGGTAGAAGATTCCCCAAGAATGTATGATACAACCCACAGGGAATGGTGTGTGATAAAAGGAATGGTTCCAATTCATGAAATTTATAGACCAGTACACCCTGCTATCATAATGAATAAGTTTAATTCAAAATTTATAATTGATAGAGAAGATCCACTTTTTTCCGTAACTTTGTTTAGTCCCAAAGGAAGAATAAAGTTAGTAGAAAAAGAACCTTCCGAGGATATTTTAGCAAAGAGTATTAGCAGCACTAAAGCAAGTTCGTTTTGTCCATATAAATGGTCAACATCACTATTCAAAAAATGGTTTAAATAATTATGTCATATTCAATAAAAAATGTTTCTTTGTTCCCAACTCTTATTCATGAAAGTCATGGAATGTTTAAGGAAGAATATATTGAAAAACTTACAACAATCTGCAAATCTTTAGAGTTTACTTCGGAAGAGTATACTGTAAAACAATCTATCGATAGTTACTTACACAAAGATGATAGATTTATCAAAGTTTGTACATACGCAAAAGCTTTACTTAGATCAATAAAAGTTGCTGAGGTATATGATACTACAGACTTTGAAATTACACAAATGTGGGTGAATATCTGTGAGAAGGGAGTAGCACATCATCAGCATTGGCACGCAAATTCATTTTTCAGTGGAATTATTTACTTGACAGACGGAGCATCCACTGTATTTTATGATCCAGTTATTGGTAGGCAGATGTCTTCTTTAAATGTTTGGGCAGAAACAACACAACCAGCAATACCCTTGGAATCAGAACCTGGACTAATTCGTATTTTTCCAAGTTATCTCCAACATAAAACTATGCCAAATAATAATGATGAAGATAGAATTAGTATTAGTTTTAATGCGATTCCAGTTGGTGAAGTAAATACAAGAAATCCGTATAGTCGGTTATCTCAATTAAAGATTTCACAAACGGAATAAATAGAATATATCAGGAAAATGTAAATAACTATAATGGCTAGTATTTTACGAGTAGATCAATTAGAAAATGCCGCAGGTACTTCTATTGTTGCATTTGATACAAATGGAAATGCTGCCTTTTCTGGTGGAGTGAGTAGTGGTAATTATCTTAAATTGCCGTTATGGACCACAGAAACAAGACCATCATCAGCAGAAACTGGAATGATTGGTTACAATACATCAGAAGATGTATTAGCTGTTGAAATATACAATGGAGAGGACTGGATTTTAATTGGACAAAGTGGTGCTTCAGCTTCACTACCAACTGGATACAAAATTGCAATGACATTTGAATCTTCAAATGGAGGATTACTGCCAGCCAGCAGTTGGACTATTTCAAATCAAGGAACTCCGGGAACATATGTTTCTTCTGGTGGTGTAGGCGGTTCTGGTTATTTTAGTGATACTGGACGTGGAGTAACCACTAATTACTTTAGAATTTCAGAAATGCCAGTTACTGGTACAACTAGTGATTTAACTTTTTGTATCTGGTATAAAGGAACTCAAAATGTTGCACCAGTAACATATGGTCCTTCAGTTCCTTTGTTCGGTGATACTAGAGGAAGTGTTTATGGTGGTTATGGAATGAGTAATGGAAAATGCGAATTTAGAGATGCTGGAAACGCATACCAAGGACCAAATGTAAATACTGGAAACTGGGTACATATAGCATTTTCGATGACTACTGGAAAAACTTTGAAAATTTATGTAGATGGAACTTTAACTAATACATATAATAATGTTACTGTTTCAACATCATATACAAGACCAAGTGATATCGGGGCACATTACGGATATGGCGGATATGTTGCTCCTTCCGCAATTGATTGTCCAGTAGTGTATGCGCGTATTTTAACTGATGCTGAAGTATTACAAGTTTACCAAGCAGGACAATTCACAGAGTAAATACCAATGTCTAGCGTTATAGTCGGAACACCAAAACCGTCGAAAGGAATTAAAGTCGCTAATTTTGTTACTGCTACAAGACCAGCAGCACCATCTACAGGACTGATAATTTACAACACAGAAACAGAGCAAGTTGAGTGTTGGGATGGTACAAAATGGTTTGAAGTAGGAGTTATTCCACCTCCCCCTCCACCACCAGATCTTCCTACTGCATACAAAACACTTGTAGATGCTGCGGCTGCTGCTGGAACATTGTTGTATGTTGACAGTGCTACTGGTAGCGATACTAATAGTGGTGGAACATATGATACTGCTTTGGGTTCCTTATCAAAAGCAGTAGAGTTGGCATCAAATGGACACACAATTTATGTGATGCCAGGAAGACATATTAATATGGACAACACTTATTTGAGAACTGGAAGATCCTATGGCCATGGTCATTTAGATGATTACGGAAAACAAATAACATTTATCGGTTATCCTGGAAGAACTATTATTGGAGATGAAGATCCATATGGATGTACAAATGGAGCAAATAGTTTATGTGGTAACTCCTCATATGGTCCATATTGTGGTGGTATGATTAATGCCAATAGTAAAGCAATTGGATTTATTGTAGAGAGAAATAGACCAGGACAAACTAATTCTATTGCTGGACAAGGGATGTTCTCTCAAGACGCAGGTGGTTATACATCACCATCTGGTTTGAGGGGAGAATATTTAAATTGTGTATTCAGAAACATCACAAATATTGATAGTGAGGGAACATATAATAATGGAACTACATATGCGTTCCAATTTAATAATGGAATTTTTGAATGTCCATTTACTGGAAACAATTATCAGTCTGGTAATAGTGGATCTACTATGTCAGGAGTTGGATATACCAGAGATTCTTTCCCAACATCTGGCATGGGATCAATATCTCAAGCATCAGTAGTTCTTGACGCAGCGTGGAAGTCTTCCAACACTTCATATGGTGTTTATGTTGGTACATATGCCTGGGATGAAACTATGGTTCTTCCGTATCCTGGATCAACTTCACCAACGGTATATTCCGACTCTACTGGTGGCGGTGGTGGTGGTGGCAACACTGGTGGCAACAGTAGTTCAGAAAACTATTATGATGGCGGAGGTCTCTACCCTAGCACTACCATCTATAGCACATACGGAACAGTTGTAGAAAATGTAACAGCAACTTTACCATACTCTACTTCAGACTGGGATCACTATAACGGAAAGGTTAGAGACTTACAGGGTGGTGGATTTAAAATTACTTTCTCAGATAACAATAATCCTTCTTCGGACTTCTTCATGGGATGTTGGGTTAAGTTTGATACTTACCAACAATCAAGACAAATGGGCATCAATCTGTCTGGCAACTATGTTTATTGGGAAACTCTAGTAAACGGTAAGGTTGGTATCAGACATAATGGTGGTAGCAGACAAGATAGCGCCAGTGGAACAGGTATTGATGATGGAGACTGGCACTACATTTCTTTGTCTAGAAATAGCAACACGCTAGTTGGATGTGTTGACGGTACTTTAGTGGTCTCTACTACCAGTGGTGTTAGTGGTAATAGTGTTCCTGCTAACGCAGACTTCTGGTTCTTTGGTGGTAGTGGAACTTCTTATAATATTGATGGTAAAATTTTAGATCCCATTATTGCCCTTAATAGTGGTAATGCTGGTAGCACATTTGTGCCAACTAAACCACTAATTGATAGTTCTCTCAATTTTAATAATGGTACTAGTGGAACTGGTCCATTCTTCCTAAGCCCTGGTTGGAATTATGCTTCTCCTGGTATTTCACTGTGACTCAAATCTATAATAAAACACAAAGCTTCTAATAAATAAAAACAAACGAGTATAGAAGATGTCATCTCTAAATGTTGGAAGTATCATAACTTCTGTTGGGGTTCAGTTACCAGTATATACTAACTCTTCAAGACCAACGACTGTACCTGTTGGTTTTATGATATTTAATTCCGAGATTGGAGATGTTGAAATTTATGGTAGCACTGGTTGGAAACCAGTAGGTAAAGGTGCTCTTGGAACAGAGTTTTCTATTACTACTGTTTTACAAGGCGGATCTGGAGTCGGTTCTTATGATCTATCAAATGGACCAGTTACATTCCAGACATCTGGATATTATGTAATGCAAGCTTCAACATCTATGAAAGTGAAAGTTCAAATGTGGGGAGCTGGAGGAGGAGGTGGTAGTTCTTCTACACCAAACTACGGATCTGCTGGTGGATATACAGAAGGAATTTTAAATCTAGATGCGGGAAATTATACTTTTATTGTTGGTAAATATGGTGAGGGTCTAGGAACTGGTAAAGTTGGTGGGTATCCAGATGGTGGTAATGGTGGAACAAGTGGAGCAAACGCGGCCGCTGGTGGTGGATCTACAAGATTTGGTCCAGAGGTAGCAGAATCAAATAAGAACACTTCATCTACCGAATATTATTTGATTGCTGGTGGCGGTGGAGGAGGATGTAACTGGGCATATACTAGCGAAGTAAATGCCACTGATGGCGGTGGAGAAGGTGGTGGTACTACTGGTGGTCGTGGATCATATCACTATGTAAATTATGAAAATCTTTACACTTTAGGATTGGGTGGAACTCAAACTGCTGGAGGTGCTGGTGGAGGAACTTATAACTCTAGTGTTGTTGGTCGTTTAGGAAATGGAGATAGCGGAGCAAAATATGATGGAGGAAACGGCACTGGAGGTGGTGGCGGTGGCGGTTACTATGGCGGTGGCGGTGCTAGAGGTTACTATTCATCTGGTGGTGGTGGATCAGGATATGTATCAAATACTTCTGTAGTTGAGAGTGGAACCAGTTATAGAGGTGGTACTGGATTTGGTAATCAATATTATGAAGCGGGAGCTCCTGGGGGTGTTAGTGTTCCATCTGGAGTTGCTAATGGTGGCAGCAATAGCGGTGGTAATGGTGGTAGTGGTGCTATAATTTTTAGTGATGCTCAATAACAAACATAAATAATACACACACAATTACATGTGATAATCATGGATCCAGCACAACTCAAGAAAAACTTTGAAGAGCAAATTGCTACAACTGAAAAGCAAATTGCTGAACTAGAAACAAATCTAGTCAAAGCAAAAGAATATAAAATTAAATTAGAAGGAGGTTTAGAAACTCTAGGTCTTCTAGAAGACAAACCTGAAGAGGAAACGGCACCAGCGACAGAAGAAACTTCTGGTGAATGAATTACAAAATTTACAAATCAAATGTAATTTGTAATAACCAAAAGGAAATTATAAAAGTTATTGACAAATCATATTTTATTCACCAGGAAACGTTTCCTGGTGAAGATTTTACTTGGTCATATAAAAAATACAATACTTTTGGTTTGACTTCATCAAATGAATTGTTTTACGATTTGTTTTGCGAACTAAAAACTTTTATATATGATTACATTGATTGCGATAGATTGTGGTTACAGTCTTGGATAAACTATCATAGTTCGGATAAAGTTCTTGGATGGCATAATCACGACTATCCTTTTCATGGATATATTTGTGTGAGACCTCACGAAACAACAACAGTATTTTCCGATTATAAAATTAAAAACAAAATTGGAAACGTTTACATTGGTCCAGGAGACATCGAACATAAAGTAGTTGTTGATAAACAATATGAAGATCCTAGGATTACGATTGGATTTGATATATTAACAAAATCAGATAAAGATATTTCTTACAATATTGGTTGTATACCATTGACCAAATAACGAAATCCCTTCTTCCTAAATAGGTAAGAAGGGATTTTTGTGTGTAATGGCGTCTCCAAATTCAAGAGCTGATCTTATCACATATTGTAAGAGGCAACTTGGTGAGCCTGTATTACAAG
>Ga0209557_1000418_pt1 | contig 25570 bp, 10 predicted proteins | sample SaaInlV_120m_DNA_4_FD_184672 | JGI IMG/M metagenome (GOLD analysis project Ga0209557, IMG submission 184672) | Marine microbial communities from expanding oxygen minimum zones in the Saanich Inlet - Saanich Inlet SI074_LV_10m_DNA (SPAdes) (version 2) | ecosystem: Environmental > Aquatic > Marine... | reverse complement strand
TACATTTAATGCATTATTGTATGGAAAACTGTTGATACCTACATTGTCATTTGCTGGAGATGATGGTCCAGAACAAACGACATAACCACTTACATGAACAATGTTACCGATTCTGGTGTAATATCCATTGGCAGTAGTAAAGCTTGCTGCTGATTGATCACCTGCGTTTTGATAGTATGGAGTTGGTGTCCAAGTTCCTTCTTCGTAGTGATCAAGAGCATCGCTAGATGCAGTGCCTGTGGCACTGTTAGTTTGACCAGTAAATGTAAGAGTACCTGCTGTATCGATGTCTCCATCAAATGTGGCGCTGCCGTCATAGTTAAGTACAGCAGAACTATTTCCGATATTTAAGGCGGCATTAGCACCAGTACCACCTACATAAATAGTGCCACTGTTTGTCAAGCGTATGCCTGATGTGCCAGCCGAGAACGTGCCAACATCAACAGCACCCGCAAATGTGGCGCTGCCGTCCGAACCTTTTAAAACTATGCTAGTACCACTGACATTTTTAAGGATTAACCTAGTATCAGAAGTTCCAGATCTATACAAACCACCAATATTTGTACTGCCATTTTTAACTTCAAAGGCGTAAGTATTGTTTGCAGTTGTGCTTGTTACTGTACCATCCGCAGTTAGGTTACTACTTAATGTAAGATCAGCACCAGTAGCACCTGCCGATAGGACTCCAGTACTACCAGCAGTTCCGGAAGCATTTCCAGTTACGTTACCTGTAACATCACCTGTAACATCACCAGTTAGATCACCTGTAACATCACCTGTAACATCACCAGTTAGATTACCTGTAACATCACCAGTTAGATTACCTGTAACATCACCAGTTAGATTACCTGTAACACCACCAGTTAGATTACCTGTAACACCACCTGTTGCAGTAACAGTTCCTGCAAATTCGGCATTGCCAGCAGCATCGATTTCTGATGTGAGTCCAGGAGTTCCTACTTGTCTACCCTTCCAAAGAGCCTGTGCGCTAATGTTAGCAATATAAATCTGTCCACCGCTGCTTACACTAAATCCAGCATTAGTGGATGTCTCGTCGATATTACCACCAGGAAATTCAGTAATAGGATATGTACTGAAACCGTATGGTACATACATTGATCCACCAAAGACCGCTTCAGTAACCATCTGACCAGGAGTTATCTGATCTGCAGTTTTTAAATATAATGCACCTGTTGTGGAATGTAACTCGTCATTAACTTGGAGATCTCCTAAAACTGTCGCACCTGCAAGACTAGTTACAATTTTTTTAGCACCGTTATAGTAAAGTTCGACAGGACCATCCTTGAGAGCTGTAATATATTTTTCGTCACTATCAGATTCTGATCTGATAATCAACGCATCGGAATCAATGAATGATGTCTGAACACCTGCGCCACCATCGTAGTAAATTTTGAAATCAGAGTCATCTCCAAAAACTGCCTGATCTCCATCTCCCCAGAAAGTTTGTGCTTGAAACGTTACATCACTTGAAAATGTTACATCACTTGAAAATGTTTTATCACCAGAAAATGTCTGGACACCATCAACGGCGGTATCCAAGTCTACTGCTATTTCATTAATCTCTTGACGCTGCTGTTCTAGCGTAAAACTATTTGGTACGTTTCTTAATGTCATTTGATTAACTGCTTAAGGAGGGACTTTATTTCGGACATTTCTTCCTTCAAAGTATTTAGTTCAGAGACTACATTTCGGAACTCGTTAGAAAAAGATTTGCGAGAAGATTTAGGAGCAGTTGAAACAATTGCCCCTGTAGTTACATCTCTAACAAATCCATCTTGACCCTCAACTTTTATATAACGTTGCATATCAGAATGAAGCTACTGCTCGCAGATCCTGAATCTTGGGGACATATGAAGGGTCGTCGGTTTTCATGACGATCTTAATAGCGAAAGAAGAAAATTCTGTTAACTCCTCTTCACTATATCTCAATTCTTGATAAGAAGACTGCTTCTCAAATTGTCCTGAAATACTATTTTCTGCTGTTGCAATTTCATTAAGTTGATCAGGAGCTCCAGTACCATTAAAATATTCCCAGTTAATATCATCAAAATTCTGCTGGGATGCAGCAGGTTTAATCTTATAGAATACTTTAATGTTTTCTATGTCTCTGACATTTACCGTCAAATATGTATTGATAGAAGATGCTGGATTATTAATGAAGATCTCCTTGGTAACATACTTTGAAGCACTAGAGGTATTGATAGAACCATTTTCTGCAACGTAGTCAACGCCTTGACTGAATGACATTTTACTAACTTCTGCAAATTTGGAGGTTTCAAAAGATGATCCGTCGAAGTCAATTAAATCACCTACCCTGAAAATATCAGCAATTTGATCTGATGTTTGACTTTCCCTTGCATAATCACTACCTAAAGTAATTTCGCTAGTAAAATCATTATTAATTGGTTGCTTATCATTTTCTAAAGTTAGTAGTTTTGTTTTGGAATCCCAAGAGATTACTTTACTGCTAATCTTGTTCTCATATTTTTCACTTCTAATTGATGGGTTGATAGCATTTACAGTTGCCCCAACAACAAAGTTAGGTACTTGTTCAAAAATACCAGAAGAAGAAATAGTTATGGTTAAGTTTTCGTAATCGCCACCACTTTCAGATTGGGTGCTGAAGAACAGATTTTCGCCAACAGTAAACTGTAAACTATTTTTAATTTTTACATAAACATCATTATCGATCACACGCAACACTTCAGACTCTGCTCCGGAAGTTTGACCAGTAACATTTTGATTAGTTACTGCCAAAATATCTGCTCCACCACTTCCGTCATTGTTACCAGTGATTGTAAATTTGTATATGGGATACATTTTAAGGATTTGATATCTCTTACCAAATCTTTTTTCAGAACCAGAAGCGTTATCAACACGGTTAGAAATAGTTTTAACAGATGCTGTACGCAAATCAATAACAGGAGACAGGTGTGATACCTCGGAAGAAAGATTAATTTTATATTGTAAAGAGCTATCAATATCATTTACAACTTCATTAATTCTTGAAGTAATCATTTTTTGATTTAGGAAATATTGTTCTTCGTTTAAGAATGTAGTTTCCATATCAGAAACATCATAAGAACTGTAGTCTTGTGTAGAAGAATCTACAGGAACTACATTTGTAGTTTTTACAAAACTATCAATTTTCGTATTTGATAATTGTAAGTAAGGAATTTGAGCGTAAAGTTTTTCGTACTTTCTATTATAAGAAGCAAGAATAGTATCTCCACCACCAAAACCTGTGTCTGATGCTCTAGAAGGACCTACGATATTATAACTATCGATACCGACGTTAGAAACAGTATACAATGATGATTCTATATCAATCTCATTATATCCAGCAAAATCATCTACACCACGGAAGAATACTTTTGAAATGCCAGAATCTTCAAATCCATGATCTCTATGATAAACTTTGACAATGTTACTATTATTTTTAAACAGTTCAGATGTTGCTGTACTGTTAGCAAGAGCATAAGTTTCAAATGAATCCGGATCAAGTTTTTCATACCCGAGATCTTCATTCTTGATATTGAGTTCTGCAACTTTGGTTGTATCAAATTCTGCTCTATGTACAGTAAATTTGACATCTTCAAACAGATCTTCCGTCCAGTTATCTACATTCTGTGATTTGAATACAGAACCAAGTAATGGTTGAGCATTAACAACTAAACCAGAAGAAATATCAGTTTCTCCTAAACGAGAAGCCCAAATCTCATATTCAGTATCATCGCATTCGATGTTGATAGCATATTCAGTATTATTTTGTAAATATACTGGATAATCAAATTTAAATGTTGTTGCTATTGTAGACTGGATAGAATCTCCAGTATCAGAAGCAATACCCATTCTTACTGCAGGTTCATTAATAGTTAGTTTTGATCCAATGACAGCGCCGGTAGCACCATTACCAGAACCTCTAACAACAACTGATGGTGGGTCTGTATATCCTCTACCACCTAAAGCAATTTCTGCCAAGTAAAGTTGACCGTTATCAACTTTTGCAGAACCTGTAGCAGTGCTTCCACCAGGAAGTTGAGGACTTTCGATAGTAATAGTAGCACCTTCATAACCAGAACCGAGGTTAGTAACATCAAGAGATGCAACTCTACCAGAGTCTTTAGCAATCTTTAATCCTACAGTGGCATTATTTGCATTGTTGAACTGGGTAACTGATGTGAGAGTAATATCTTCATTAGCAAAGAACGAAGAACCATTATGATTACTCAATACAAATGTGTATACCTGTTCATTTGTAATAGAAATCTCTCCATTACTTGATGCGAGTACTTCAAAATTATTTCTATCCAATACTTTTGAAATAGGACCAGAAGCAAGAGATCTTCTACCCGTTACATATTCACCAAGTTTGATAGTAATATTTCCAGAAGAATAAACTTTAAGGAAAGTGTCTGGATATAAAGTAACTTGTGACCCAGGAATAATATACTTACTTGGTTTCTCGCTTTCTACATTAGTTAGATACACTCTCAATGGAATAGTAGAACTCTTCTTGGCAAAGAACAAATCTACTGCTGTAGCAAACATACCACCATCAAAGTTTTCTACTTTGAAAGTTTGTGCTAGAGGATTTGGTCTGGATTTATTTTCTGTATTACTATCAATTAACTGCACACCTTCGTTTGATTTAAAGATCGCTGGAGCAGTTGAAATAATAGAAGCAGGATTTTCTGGGAGAACACCGGTTGCATAGAACTTAACTTCAGCATAACTATCTACAAAATCTTTATTGGCATCAGTGGAACTAGAAGTAAATCTAATATTCTTGACACCTGTAGAGAAGAATAATTCTTCGGAAGTAGTGTCATACTGCGTTGTATTAACATCGCCAGACCATGAAGTATTCATTCTTGGTGCATAACCAGCAGGAACTAAAATAATTCCACTAGCATTACCATATTCATCAGTGGTTAAAGTATTATTAAAAGTAGTTAAAGAGTTTCCGGCAACACCAGTAAATCTGGAATCGGGATTGACCCAACGACCAATACTTCTTTGATCCATGAATACATAAAGTTGAGTCTTGGGTTTAAGTCTCTTAAGTACAAACTTAACAGGAATTGATCTTGCGAAGAATCTCAATGCATTTGCAACGTTAGTTCCATTAATTGTTTTATACCCAACACCCTTTGCAATCTCATTATTTTGTGGACTTACATTAGAAGTACTTCCTACACTAGCAGAGTTTACCGTAGAATCAGAAATACTACTGTTACTTTCGCCAAAACTATTAATGTTAAAGAAAGATTTATTAACACCAACCCAGTTAATAACGAATGAATTGTAGATGCTAGAAAATGCTGCCCTAACATCTTTTTTACCAAGGAAGATAGAAAATAGATTCGTATTATTTTCTGTTACTAATGGAGCAACCGTTGTGTTATACCATTGATCAATGTTTGGAATTAATGCCGCATCACCCACATATTGTAGAATTACGAATGGATTCGGATTGATAGTTTTAGTTGCAAATGCATTAGAAGCATAAGAAACATTATTATATGGTAGTGTAATGACACCATTAGAATTTTGATATCCATCTAGTTTCCTTTGTTCGTCTCTAGTATTAATTTCGATCAAAGAAAAACTATCTTCTTTAGATTGTGGACGCAAAACAGATTGTTGTGGATCAATAGCACACAAGTAATCTAAAGACTTGATATTACCAACTTGATGAGTTTCAAAATTGTCAACAACAAAACCACTCTTGGTTTTATCAATACCCAAAACATCCTTTACTTGCATGTTAAGAGCTTGCTGCTCTAGGATACTTAATGTCGTGTAATATTCTAAACGCTCAACACGTTTTTCTAACTTACCAATATCACGCATCGTATATCTACGATTATCAACAGGAATAATTCTTACATCCTTACTTGATTTGGTAAATGCTGGGACATAAACATAATAAAGAGGAATACCATCTTCAATAATTTCCGGTTTGGATGGATTGAGCGAAGAGTTGCCAGTCTTAATTAAAAACTCTCCTTTTTGATTAAGAAATACTCCATCAATTCTATCTAGATATTGAGACTCGCTAAATGACATTGTATAAGGAAGAAGTCTACTAGATGAAGGAGTACTAGATACAGAACCTCCATCACCAATAAAACTAATGTAATCTGCTTGAGACAACAACGATGAATCTTGATAACCAGCAATAATTGTATTTGAATCTACTTTGGGTCGGAAGTCAATGACATTCTTTAGATTTACAATACCGTATACTGTACTATTGAATGATGGGATATCATCAGCGACGACACCTGCCTCATGAATATATGAGTCAACAGTGCAAAAATCTCCTTGCGAATGCTGGAAGTAATCAAACGCAACCACTATTTGACCTGTTGGTGGACTAAACCCTGGTTTTAATACAATCCTTGATACGTCATAGAATGTTTCTCTCTGACCATCATCAAACGTAAACCGGTTGGTTATATCTGTACCAACAACTAAATTACCATTTACGTCTACAGTTGGTGGGGAAGACGCAGAACCTTCGTAAATATATTTGATAGCATAGACATCAGAATAACTAAATGACTCGGTACTCTCATCATCGTAGTTAATTCCTCTCAAAGGAATAACTCTATCACCAGGTGCTCTGATAATAATTCTCAAATCTGAAACTGATGTTTTTAACTTCGGTCTTCCTTTTGATACTTCAATAGTGGCAGTTAATTTAAGTTTAGGGAAGTTAGAAACATTAGATCCAAAGTAGTTACTTGGAAATGCGATAGTGATACTACCAGAAGACAACCCGGAAGTTGCATCAGTAGTATTTAAAATATTAACATATTCTGGTCTCAAGTAAACAATATCACCTGTCTCTACTCGATTAGAATCACCTTTGTCTAAAATAGTAACAACAAAATCTTTTTCATTAAAATCAACAAATCTTTGAGTACCAAAATCTAACTGTGCTGCAAAAGTAATTTCTCCACCACTACTAGACCCAGTGGTTACAAAATCTCTTCTAATATAATATTTAATTTTAGTGTCTTCTGATGTTTTAATTAAACTACTAACTTCTTTACTTCCAGTTGGGAATACTAAAGTTGAAGTTGCTGTATTATTAATAATAGGACGCAACCTAACAACCGAAGTTGAAGTTACTTTTTCTGGAAGAGCACCATTTAAATAAATTCTTGATTTTGTGGTTCCTTGACTATCGGTAGCGTAATCAACAATATATTTGTGAATTACTCCAGTGTCATCACTGAATTGGATTGCATCACCTTGAATAAGATATTTTCCAGCACTTGCGCCAAAACCAGTACATTCCAAGAATTTATATCCTTTAGTACCAGAAAAATTAAATTCAGTTACTGCTGTTGAATTGGAATATGTAGGATCGACAGTTTCTATATCTGCTGTAAATACATTTCCAGAACCATAAACAGAATATAAAGACTTTACATTATTTGCAGAATAGTTAAGAACAGTGTTCTTAAACAATACTGGTAATACCTTTGCTTGAATAGTAAAAGCTCCGGTAAAGTCAACTACTGGAGGTGCCACATAATCTAAAGAAACTGCATCTCTATTTAAAATTTGTACCTTGTATAAAGTTCCGCCACTAACACCAACGCTAATATCGGATGACTGAAAAGATCCAACAAATACATCTGATGGTTCATATTGAACACCATCAATAGAAATTTTTGCAGTGCTGTCGTATCCAGTTCCTTGTCTGGTTACAATAAAATGTGAAATAGTATTCTCTTTAGCGATTCTTAAAATACCACCTTCTTCATTTGTGATTGTTTCGCCTGATTTGAAATTACCGGATAAAGTTTTTACATAAAGACTTGCACCTGTAGACAAAAATCCATTACTATTTCCTTCGATTATACCATAGGCACCACTTTGAGAACCTACAATATACTTACCAGGACTGAAATCTGAAGTAATACTAGAATCAACTAATAATCTAGTAAAGAATACTGGATTAAAATATGACATGTTAAAAATGCCATTATAAGTTTCTTCTCCCGAAGATAACCTACCTTTAGAAATAACAACATCGGTATCGGGATTAAATCCTGTTGCATTCTTTAAAAGAGTAAAATCTTTTGGTTTTGCTACTCCAATTAATGGTGTGATCGTCTGATCATAATCAACAATATATCCAATTTCATTAATTTCTTGTTGAGCATCTGATTCAGATTTATAAAGAAGTCTTCTTCTAGTACTTACATTATCATCATACTCAATAAACAAAAGATCTAGATAGTCTTTTCTTCCAGCAACTGTTAGTTGTAAGAATTGGGCATTAACATCACCTACTTCTGGTCTTGTTACTTTTGCAAAAGAAATAGTCTCAACACTTTTTACCGTAGATACTGCGTTAGATGATGTTCTTGACTGAACAAAATAGATATTTTTAAGATCGGCGCGATCAGCAGGTGTATTTGGTTCGATGCTTGATTCGTCAATCAACCCAAGATCTAAATCTGAAAACAAATAGATTGTCTTAATAGCATCATCTTTACTAAAAGACTTACCTCTTCTATTTAAAGTTTGTAGATAATTAGTAGAAACTTCTAAATCATTTGATCCAATAGTTCCATCATTATATACAGAATTTAAAAAGATAGTTGGGTATGCAGTAAGTTCAGAACCTTCAGCATTTAGGGGTACACTATTATAGACATTAGTAATATTAAAGCTAGAAACCCCATTGGTTTTAATATTAATATTATCTCTGGATAAAGTATTTCTTGCTTTGTCTAATTCTAAATACTTGGTTTCCTTATTTACAATTTCATAACCCCGAACATATGCTTTTCCTGGTCCGACAGAAAGTAATAGTTTCTCTGTAGCTTCTGACGGCAATAATCCATTAACCGTACCATCAGTGTCTGCTGTATAAATTCCCAGATTACCATTTCTCTGGTAATACTCTCTTACTTCAGTGTCGAAGTTATCTACAACATAATCACCAGACTCATCATATGTTCTTCTTGCTAGAGTCTCTTCGATTAAAGTATAATCAACTTTTCTAACCTGGCGCTCAATAACACCATTTTTGATAGATAACAGTTGAATAAAATTCTTTTCTGGAGTTTCTGTGTACTCGTACTTGATAAGATCTAATTTGATCTGTAATCTATGGGCACCTGGAGATGCGAAGTTAGAAGATCCAGTTGCATTATCATACAAACTAGGATCTTTTTCTGGAGTTACTACAGATTCTGATACATTAAAACCAACTTTTGTTGATGGCGTTTGAGTATATCCGGAAACAATAATAAGTCCCTCATCATTACGAACAAAAAATCCGTTAACAAAATAGATACCTTCTTCTACTTTAACAGCAGAACCATATCCCATAGCGGGACTTTCTACAAAAGATACTACACCTGTATCTGGATTTGTTACACTAATAGTTGTAGGTAGAACACTCCCGTCAGTGCCAACAACGAGAAGAGGGCTATTAATGCCATCGACAATTTCCAGAGTTTCTCCTTGGCGGAAAGATTGTTCATCACCACCGTCTCCTGCCGTCAAATACTTTACATAAATTGTGTCATTACTATTTTCTGTTGCTTTTGATATAGTAAGGACTAGTGCTACAACCCCAGAAGACAATCCAGAAATCTTTTGTCCTACTAAATTTTCGATATCGTATTTTTGATATACGATTTCTCCGTCAACATTAACAGCAACTTCAGAAACTGAAGATAATTTTACAAAATCTAATTTTGTATTCAGACCAACTTCTCCAGGGATGACCAAATCGCCCTGCTTAAACTGATTCTTGCCATAATTCTCAATCTGATTTTGCAGAATAGACTGGATACTATTCAGCTCCCTACCCTGAATCGGATAGGAAGGTCTGAATAATACCTTATAGAAGTCTTTCCCGGAATCGTAATCGTCGAAATATGGGATAGCGTTAAGATTAGTCTTCTGTGGCATTGTAATATACTACCGTCTGGTTGAATTAATTAATAAATCAGAACTCGATGACTAACTTGATATCTTCAATTTGATCAGCTGCTCTAGTAATTAGTCTTCTGTTCTCTATGTATATAAGATCTCCAGAGTTATTTTCAATTTCTGGATTTGCTAAACCATCCGTAAAGATAGAACCAACTAATTCAGTTCCGTCTACTAAAGCAGTTTCTACAGTTCCTACTGATCCAGATTGAGATCCGGTCACATTATTTGCGGCATCTGACTCAAATGCTCTTACAACTCCAGTGTCTTTATGAAGACTTGGTGTTTGAATGTACTTAAGAACGCCACTTCCGGGAGTGCTTGGTGTGGGAGAAGGACTTCCTGCATCAAGAGTCCAAGAAACTACAGTACCATATGCAGATCCTCCACCAACAGTTTGGGTAATCATTTCATCAGAAATATAATTCCCAGTCGCTCCAGTAATCTTGATTGCTTTCAGACCATTAAGAGTATCTGATGTGGCGAAAGTAGATGTACCGTACTCAAGGGGATCTTTGATAATACCAATACGACGGAAGTCATTATCTACAGGGAAGTCGCCAGCATTCTCAATGAAAGTGAGGCGAATGTTTGTCATAACTCTCTTGGAGTTAAGTTCCATCTCAAAATCAGAACCATGACCACCTTGTGGAGGAAGAATAGGATCTAATGCAGGAGTATCGGTTGCAGTTACAGTTTCTGGAGTTGTGAGTGCAGAATCTGCAAACAATCCAATAGCTTCTGTGCTTCCAGCAGTACCCAAAGGAACACCGGTAACGAAAGGAATAGATGCATAAGTATAACCAGATCCTGGTGTGATTACTTTAGCAACAGTAACTACTCCTGCATCGACCGTGACTTCTGCTACAGCACCTTGACCATCTCCTACTACAGAAGCATAGAATGTACCCGATACAGGAGCAGTGAGAGTGCCTGGGTTGCTGATTAAAGCAATATCCAAAGCACCATCAGTTGCAGCTGCTTCGGTTGCTACTCTAGTTGTTTCTCCAGCAGCATTGATTGGCATAAAATCAGTAGACAAGAATGCCAATACATCATCAGTTGGGATGGTGTACATATACTTCCAGACATAAGAATTGTCAGGAGCAGTAAAAATGCCGTTTGAGTAAGTACCTAAACCAGCTTGAGGACTGGTCTTTGGTTCGTGAGCAATGTTTACGCCAGTAGGATTCGCTACAGATTCTCCATTATAGAGACACTTAAATACTTCATACGATTGATTCATGATATAAAATTTTGCATTAGAGATAGACGTTCCTCCCAATGCCGTAGACTTACCTACTTGACCACCACCTGCTGGAGTAGCAAAGTAATCCGGTTTCCACATGTCAAATTTTGGATTATCAATCAAATTCCAGTTGTAACGTCTTACAACATGTCTAGCATAAGAACTAGTGATTCTTTTGGCAGCAATAATATCATCATAGATATGATATTTTTCAGTTTGGTTATCTAGAGGAACCGGAGGAATATTTTCTGTGGAGAATCTGTATACTCCCGTAGTTGCTGTTACTAACTTATCTGCATTAGTTGTCTGATTATAACCCGTTAACGTCGAACCGAGAGCAGGAGCATCGGTAACTAGAGGACCAATGCTTGAAAGAAGCAAAGAGTTATCAAGAACTTTGGTTACAGTTGCTTTGAAAGTTGCTCCTGCCCATGATGCTCCGACATAGACTCCATCACCAACGGCAAACGAGTCTGCTCCGTCTGTTGAATAGATTTCTAAATAAGACTCCCATGCCTGGGGTCTACCAACAAAGAAGTACATTCTACTCCTTTCACTGCCAGTGTCACTAGAACCTTCTGACAGGGATTCTAGGAACTGCTTTGCATTAAAAATTCTGAACTTTTCCGAGATAATAGCAGCCATTGAGAGTAAGGTTACGGGGTTGATTTCTGTGTTATTTATATTTATACTGCATATTAAGCAGTTGTTGCGTTACCAATAGTTCTTAAGATGTCTCCAGCAGAATGATCTACTTCTTGAGTATTATCAACTCCTCTGGTTACGCCAAGAAATCTATCGGAAAGTTTGGAAGTATAAGAAATAACTTCTTTTCCTACCAATAATTTTCCAGAACTTGGGAAATTAGTAGTGTCAGGGATATAGAGTAGATTGCTACCAATCAATAAATCAGAATCTAAATATGAACCAAGTTCTTGAATAGATGGAATTCCGAAGTTCAATACTCTACCAGTAGTTGAAATATTGCTGTCAGTAATAGCATAATTTTCCATCCAGGTATCATTGCCATCATCAATAGACTTAAATTCACTGAAAGTTGTATCCAACTGTTCTATGGTAATACCAGAAACATTTGCATAACCAACATCAATATATAGAGACTCAATAAAATCTCTTACTGATTTTCCAGGTAGATAATGACTATACAAGTATTCTGTATCGCCCATCGGATTATTATTAAGATCCAAAACACCAGTTTGATGATGTTTTGTAACTGGGTGTAGATAGGTACTATAAGAAAGATCTTCAACTATTTCGTAATCAACTTCAACAGTAGTTTCATTCCAAGACAAGTTATTGTTTTGGGTAGTTGTCTCTACAATAGATTTATTTTCAAAATGGGTAGTATCAAAAGATACTGCTACTGGGTCTGGAGTAATAAAACATACCAAAATTTCTTTGTAATCAACCGGAGATGGTACTCTCACAGCAGTTACAGATTCTATCAATTCTCTATCCCAGAGATAGACCTCACTAATGATGCTAATAATTTTTACAGCACCGTAGATACCATCTTGAGATTTCAACTTGAGGTCAAAAGAAGATTCTGGATATCTATTTCCACGTATAACATTATATCCCCTAGATACAACTACTCTTGGAGCAGTTTTATAACCAGACCCACCATCAATCAAAACTAAATCAATAATCTGACCACCGTACACAACAACTTCCGCTTTCGCTCCACCACCATCAGGAGTAGAGGGAATAAAGTTTAAGACAGGTGGAGTGTAGTATTGATATGCAGTAGGATTAATTAAAATATTATTATCAAAATACTGTTGTAAATCTCTTTTATTCCAATCAAGACTGGTAACTACCCCATTATCAATATTTGCAGTAACACTTAATCCTTCTCCTTTAGTGTCTTCGTTATAAGAACCCACACTGACTTTACTAAAGAAACTATTAGAAACTTGCTCTCCTAAACGATATTCTTTAGTTTTTACAAACAGAGGCATACTAAAGACTTCACGCTGATCTATTTCGCCATCAATCTGTATAAAGTCTCCTACTCTTAAATTAGGATGTTCTTTAATAATAAAACTTGTATAGTCATAACTATCAGTTAAATCTGTAGTTTGTAAGAAAGGAGAATAGTTACTCTCAACTCTATTCAAAAGTCTTTCATTTTGTTCTGTTAGTAAATATGAAATACTAAATGAATCAAACGAAACACTAATAACATCGGTAGTTCCAGTAATAGTACGTCTAGAGAAATAAACAGGTTCGTCAGCAACCAAATCTACATTTTGTGATCTGATAGACATTTCCCAGTCATCACCGTTAGAACGACCAATATCAATAACTTCTCCCCAAACTCTTTGGGTGCCACCAACAATTTGATAAACAGTAGTTTTATATGAGGTGTTTTGTTTAAACCATGAATCAACTTGATTTCTGGTTCCTGCTCCAGAAAAAGTAATACTTGTTCTATTGTAATAAGTATTTGATTCAAAATCAAACAGTGTTACTGTGGTGTTATAGGTTTTACCATAAAAATATAAAATGTCAATCTTTGCATTGGTATACGTACCATCTGTTTGTTTAGTAAATTTTACCGGATCAGCAAACGTAATAGAAGGGCCATTTATTCTGTAAGAAATAGAATCTCGTTGTAACACACCGTCAACAAAAACATATGCATATAATGGAGTGTCAAAGTTTTTAACTCTTCCACTATAATCAAGAATTTGATAAGAATTTGAAACACTATTAAAAGGTATTAGTTTTTCATTAATACTTAATCTTTCATACGAACCTACACTATACCCAAAGAAATACTCTTCATTTTGTAACTGATTAGGAACTCCTTCATAAAGGTCTTGATAATTTTTGGGAGCTTTAGAGAATACGATTTGATCAGTTTTTACAGAACTATTGAATCTTCTGATCTCATACGAACCTTGTTGCAAGACAGCATTTAAATAGATTAAGAAGTTTTCATTTTCGTCAGATTTTACAATAGAGTTATCTTCATAAAATAGATCAAAAATTCTTGTTCTGCCATCAAAACTATTAGAGATATTTTTTAACTTTTTCAGATACTTGTTGTTATCTACGTCTTCTCTAAATTCAAAACCTCTAATATAATATTCTTGTGCAGGAACATCTATAATTTCTCCATCTACATTGCTCTGTCTCTTTCCAAAAGGTGGTTCGTAGAAAGTAATTTGGTTACCATTAATTTTATATGAATAACCAGGATTTTGAGCCACACCATCGATGGTAATCATAATAGACTGATTATTATTTGGTGTAAAAGCAGTTCCTGTTTTTTTGTCTTTAAGAGTAAAAGACTTATTACCAATTTTTAATCCTGTCGAAGGATCGTATCTACCATCAAAATCTGGAGACAATACGATCTCTCTAACTCTAGTCAAAGTTTCGTCAAAAGAATCTACTGCCGCAGATCCTTCTCCTCTAACTACTGTGGTATCTTCTACTTTAACAACTGAAGTAGTGATAGTTCTTCTGGTTGTCAATGAAGAAACCGCAGTTGTTGGTAAAATAAGATAGCTAGTTAGTTTTTCAGAATTTGGTTGGTTATCAACCATTCTAGATTCAGAAAAAGATTCTATAGAAACTTCTCCAAACATTTTGAAACCAGCAGGATGAGTAGTATCTTTTACTACGTTTCTCCATTGCTTAATCGGAGTTTTACTTCTAACTACATAAGAATAATCTTGATAAAAGAATGAATCCGTAATTCTTTGATTGACGGAACTTAACTTTCCTCTATCAGAATTAAATTTGCCGAGGGTTCTTGCTCTGGTAGAAGAAACTGGAGTAAATTTAGTTTTTGAAATAGAAGAGATAGTAGCAGTTTTTCCTTTGGACTTGCCGGAAATATTATATCCTTCTCGGAATACTCCATCGACATTAACTAAACGTAAAATATTAGATCCTTTATTCCATCCATTAGAAGCAACTTTACCAGAAGCAAAAACAACTCCATTTATTTTTTGCTCAATGATTTCTCCATCAGCAAAAGAATCTAAATCAAAGTTATACAAGGTTAAAACTTGTGGAGATTCGTAGAAAGATTTAATTGAATCATCGTCAAAATAAAATGATCCGTAGTTAATAAACCTAATACTTTGAGGAATGCCAATATCAGTTGACTCAAAAAACAATTTATTATCGGTCTCTATAATATCAATTTTTGGTGTTGATAAGTAGTTTCTACCGCCATTTATAATTTTAACTGCGGTAATCATACCACCATCACTTTGTACTTCAATTTCTAGTCCAGTTCCGTCACCAGAAACAACTGCTTTGGGAGAAGAATATCCCTGACCAGCAAAATCAATTGTCAAACTACTAATAGAATTTGTGGATGCATCACGAAGTGCTGTTACTTCTGCTCTATATCCTGGAGCAGGAACAACACCTTTAATTACTGGAAGAGATTCGTAGTTCTCTCCAAGATTATCTAATTTAATAGAAGCGATTTTTCCTACAGACCTGCCAGTATATCTAATATCTCCTGACCCGTCATATTGAGGAATGTCATTCAACGAATAAACAAATTTATTTTCGGTTGTGAATACAACTCTCTTAAGTCCAGCAAGAGGATCCTCTTTTACTCTCAAGAAAGAATTATTAGTATCTGTTTGTGAACTGGTTAAGAAATAATAATAAGTAGTGTAATCAACAGTTTTTCTTTTAATATCGCCAATATTTGCACCATATCCCAATCTGATCCTTACGAATGATCCAGCATTGCCAGGTTCTGCTAATCCAACTTCTTTTTCTTCAGTAAACACATTATAATTTGCGCTGGTAGAAATATCTAAATACGATCCAAGCATTGAAGGATGACTAGTATCAAATTTATAGAAATAATATTTTTGAATATCGATAATGGGGTTGGTCAAGTAGTTTACATTATCTAATGAAAATAGTAACCTATCATTCAACGAAGATACACTGGATACAGATACAATTTTTGCAGGAGCACTTTGATCAGCAAAAGATGAAACTTTAGTTAGTTCTCTAGGGTTGACAGCATCAAACCCGTAGTTAATAACTAACTTGTGTGTATTTTCGTCGTATGAAACTACATATGGATCATTGACATCATTTCCAAAGAGTTGAGCTCCTGGAGTAAATCTATATCTAGGTTTATAAGATAGTACTGTAGATCCTGCGAGATGGTTTAAAGCACTAGTTCCATTAACACCTCTTTCTAATCCAACTTTACGATTAACTGTATCTACTGATGTCACTTTTACAATTTCACTTCCTACTTCTAAAAGATCATTTTCAGAAAGAGAGAATACTTTATCTAATACAATATCTGTTCTCTCTACGCCAAGACCTACAGCATTAACAGATACTAAAGGAATAGCAGTACTTGGTGCTGGCTCAACATTGATAGTACCAACTGCTTCTGGATGACTTATACAAACAAAATAGTATGTACCGGGAATTGTTGGAGTAAATACAATATTTTGTGTATCATCAGTAGACCCATTGTTAGTTGCTTCATTTGATGGAGTGGATGTTGCAATTTCTAATGCAACACCATCTTCCCTAACGTTAGTAGAGTAATCAGAAACAAACCATACTGGATGCACACCTTGTGATGCTGAAATAGGATTATACGTAAAAGTAGACCCTACTCGAATAGTATAAGATGGATTTTCTTGTCCATCAACATCAAATCTATACTGGGGCAATGGAGCTCCTGGGCTAGTAGTTTGACCTACTAGCGTAATTCCAATCCCATCTAGAGTATCAGTGACTTGTAAAGATTCTCCAGGAACAGTTTCCAAATATGTAAACCATTCATCAGTTTCGTTATAACCAGTGTAAACATACTCACCTCCGTTACCATCTACAAAAATAGTTCCCGGTTCTCCTAAAAAAGTTGTAACAGCATCTACATCAGCAGTATTTACTTGAAAATATCCAGTTAGGTAAGCATCAATCACATCTTGATTGAGTAAAACCATGTCGGGATCGATGGAAATATCAAGATCGGAGGGATCTGGTTTTAGAATACTTGCTGGGTTAATAGTTAAAATATCATCTGAATTATACCCACTTCCAGCGTCAGTAACTACAATGGACTCGATTTGACCACTATTATCAAAATTGGTTGTATTTACAGTTACTGTTGCTTTAGCATTATTAGAATCTCCTGCAGACCCAACACCATCTCGAACATTAGTAAAATCACTAAAAATGAGTTCTACGTCTTGGTATACTCCTCCTACATAATCTCTACCCAAACCAATCATATTAGATGATCCAATTCCAGTATCATTCACTTTTCCACTAAAAGTTTGTGGATTGAGATTTAATTCTTGGTATTGTTTTTTAGCAACATAATACAGTGTTTCTGTAGTTGCTTCATCCGGATCAATTTGAATATCAACTGCATCACCTTCTGCAAAATCATGTGCTCCTACAGTTTCTGCAATAGCAATAGATTCATCTACTGTTGTGATGTCAATATTAGAACTTAAATTATTAATAATGACAATTTCTGATCCAGCAGTATTAGTAAGATTACTGCTTTTTAAAATTGTTTCTCCTTCTTCATAATTTAAATAGTCTGAAAAATTACCACTATTAACTTTCACTCTTACAGAGTTCTGTTCTAAAGTTCCTGAAAGAACTGTAGAACTAGCGATTACATTGGTTGGGTCTTCAAAAAATACTAATTCTAACGTTGCTCCCTGTTCATATGTACTACTTTGGTTTAATAGAAGGTTTAAAACTGTAGAACTGGATTGAACAGAATAACCAGGTTCAAATTTATTATTGATAGATCTTAAAACAAATGTCGTCTCTTCAATAGTATCTCGAAGCAACTCTCCAGTTGCTCCAGTTGCTGGTTGAGTAATAGTATCCCCAACAAAAGAGTAAAAAGGTTGTACTGTCGTCAATACAGATGCTTTTGTTTCTCTAGATTCTAAAGAAGTAACTGATTTTCCGAAAGTTGATGAAACTACACCAGTAGCACCAAATCCTCCTGTGCCAGAATCATCAACGTAAATTTTTGAACCGACAGTAAAGTTAGGTTGAGAATCTTCAACAACTACTGAAGAAACGGAACCTTTAGAAACAGAAGCAATAATTGCAATTTCTGATTTGCCATTTTTTTGTGTTCCCGGAATAAACAGTCTCTTTACATTTCTTGGAAGAGAACTTTGAGTAACATCAGATTCGTAGTTAGACTTTACTGGCAAAGAATAATAATTTTCTCCCAAAACATATGGAAATACTGGTGTTCCTGTTTGGTCAACTGTTAAAAAGTATGCGTATACTCCATTAGGAAACTCTGGTGTTACGCAAAATCTTCCATTATTAACATCTAATCTTCTTTTTCCTGTATCTACAGTTGGTGTCCACTGATAATCGTCAACAAATGTTCCCAATGGATATGGTGCATCTACAGGACCATCTACTCTACTTACTTTAAGAGAATACCCACTCTCCATTCTAACAATATCAGAAGTGGAGTTTAATGGATTTTCAAATCCATATGGTCCGTAAATAGGATTACCGTCATACGCATAACCTAAAATGGGTGAGTGAGTTTTTGCAGCAGTAGTTTCTAGTAAAGTAGTAGTTGCAATATTATCACTTAACCTTAATCTCAATCTTCTTGGATTTGAGATTACTCCATAGTAATTTTTATTTCTATTGTAACCTGGTACAACTAATCCTCCATTGTCATCCAAGTTAGCAGTAAAATGTCTGTTCTTAACCCATTCGCGAATATTTGCAGTAGCAGTAGCATTATTTGAATTCGCATCTGGAACTACAGTAACTTGTATATTCTCTTGAGTATAAAATTTACCTCCATCTATCTTTACTAGTTCTACAATTTGTCCTTGTGGAGAAATTAATGCCTGGTATTCTGCAAACCTACCTCTACCACCAAAATCACTTATCACAACAATAGGAGGAGATGAATAATATTCACCTGGATTGACGATACGAATACTAGTAACTTCTCCTGATGTTACAATAGCTTCTAATACAGCATTTCTGCCACTAACAATCTCTACTGTAGGAGGAGAAGTGTAGTTGGTAGAATTGTCAGTGCTAATAATTTCTGTTACAGTATCTCCCGTCAATCTAGCACTCGCTTTATCATTTACACCATTAATTAAAATAAATGGAGGTCTTTGGTATCCAGATCCTCTACTAGAAATCGTAAAATTGGTGATAGGACCATATTCAATTAGATCTTCATCTTTATATCCAAATGCAATCGAACCATCAACAAAAATACCAATGTCCCTTCTAGGTGTTTTGTAAACTTCTGATGTTGTGGTTGTCTGTTTAGGAACGATTTTAAGTAATTCAGGATCTGATAATGTTTCACCGACAGATGCTGTCAAAATGCTTGTAGATGGATATGATGAGGTAGTAAAATAATATAAATCATTATCTTCATATACCGCACCTATGCCAGAAAGCACCTTCTGTAAACCCTGTCCCACACTAGGGTTTAGAGGAACTGATGGAGAGTCTCCAGTAACATTTACTTTCCAGCGATAATTTGAAGAAGAGTAATCAAATAAAATCGGATCTGCAGTTTCAAAACCAGGATTTGAAACTTGAACCCTATCGTTAATAGATGCATATGGTTCTGCAGCATCAATATCTAAATTAGTTAAAACTGCATATACTAATAAAGAAACTACTCCATCAGGAGTAACTGCCTTAAGTGTAGAATAACTAGTAACCTCATCACCAACTCCATGAGTTCTTGTGATGTTTCCGCGTTTTTTGATTACAAATTGTCTAGCATTCTTACCCTCATAAGAAATAACTTCGCTATTAATGACAACAACTCCAACAGGAGATATCCAACCAAATGTAGAATCTACTGTAATAGTATCTCCCGTAGTCATAGAGGGAGTAAGTGTTCTATTCAGAACAGTTTTTTGAGGAACCGCAAATTCTGAATTTAATGATGATGGATTAATAACTAAATTGAAAAGTTGGTCGTCCCCATCAGAATCTACAGAATAAAAGTTTTCTACAATTGCAGATGCATAATTTAGTTTAATATTATTATCCGATTGTTGGATTATTGTTTGACCCAATAACCATTGAGGATTTCCAGAAATAACTTTTGCTTGAACAACATAAGAAGATTCCCAATCAGAAACAGAACTTTTTAAAGTTTGATCTTTTGGATTGTATGTTGTAGGAACATCATCATTACTTTTATCTACAATGCTATTAAAAATAAATCTAATAGATTTGTCAGTTCCTTTTACTTTATAAAAATTAGAGATATTTTTAATTAAAGTTCTCTTGTCTACATCAGATTTGAGATATGCTTCTGGAAAAGACTCTAGGTATTGATTTTCAAATGATTTTACAATAGCATATAAAAATAGATGACTTAAGTTATCAACATTGGATGATAAATCATGAGACGTTGCTTCTTCAGAAACAAATTTTGATTTAGTATATAAATCACCAAGTTGTGTAGTACCACTAACTCCTCGGGAAACTTCTAAAAGTTCTGTACTAGTTCTTTCTTTATAAAAGCAAATCTCATTACCAATTTTAACATAACCATTTTTTAACGGGAACGAAGAGGCATCCGCAACAATAATGGTGGTATCGGTAGTATTTAAAGATGATGAAAGAGTAGTTCTCTCCTGCAACAACTTTTTCTCGTAAAAATCAACATCATAGTACGATGTTAAATTTGTAATAATGTCTAAAGGATTTCCAGGTGACTCTAAATGCTCATAGTAATATTCAAGAACTTTCTTAAAGTTCTCATATTCGGATACAATAAACCCTGGAAGTTGATCTTCGATGAGTGAAGAGATCTGTGTATTCATCTAGTTACTCTGGATATACCGTGAATTTACTATTACTAATGTCTACATCTAGATATAGACTTCTTTCTGCATTGATATCGTTACTAGCAGGTTGTACCCTAACCTGAATTCTATTATCAAAGAAACTACCAGAAACGATAGTTACATCATACAGTTTGATTTCACCTTCTACATAGTCAACTGTTCCCAAGTCATCTTTTAAAACAACTTTTTCTCCAGTCGCAGGATCTATTCTATATAGGACAATTTTTCCATCCCGATCTTCAAAATATACAGTATAAGTGGGATACTCACTAACCTTAAAACCAGTACTTTGTAGTACAGGTCCATCACAAGATTTTTTGAAAGAATTTTGAAAACATAACTCATAATAATAAGTAGAATTCATTGCAGGATAAAAATCCTTACGCAACATAATACTGGTAGTGTTTGAGTTGATAGACACATCAGATTCGTCAATCACACCAACATACTTACTATATCTAAACTTACCATTAAACTGCTCGGTTTCTGATAGTTTAGTATACTCATCTACAGCACTAATAACTTTAGATCTAATTTCTTCTGGAAATTGTGTAGTCTCTCTAGTATTATAATATACTGAACTAGTAATCTCAATATAAACTACGGAAGGATCTAAAATGTCTGCAGTGACTGATGCAACTGCATAATCTTTCAGACCTTCACTAATTTGTTGTTTTGTGAATGTTGATAGTGAAGAACCACTATTTGGCTTGATAATAATCTTTACCTTACCATATTCTGGATATCTTTCCTCTTCACCACCATATACAATGATGTCAGATACTGCTGGATAAATCTTTCTTACAATTGCTGCATAGTCTTTAGCAGTTACTGCTCTGTTTTGTGTTGCATATTGTTTCGGAGCATTGAATTTAATTTTATCAATGGATTCAATATTTGCACCACCAGAAGATTTGGAGACAGTTTCAATATTAGTGACAACTACTGGATATACTTGATCAGACTCATCAAGTAAAGTACCAGCAAAAGTAAACTGGGAAGCACCATTAGTCGCCTCACCACTTGTAATCAAATATGATACATCAACTACTTGATCATTATCTAATGCCCTGCCAATAACGTCATCACCAAAGAATAACTGATACTGTTCATCTAATGACTCATCAACATAATAAATGTTATCTTCAGAGGTAACATCGATAATAGTATCGATTTGGTTGTAATATACAAACGACGATGACGTTGGAGACTCAAATACTCTCACCCTAATAGTGCTCGTATCGGTATTTGAGTTGGATAAAATATATTGTTGCCTGGACAAAGAAGTATCAACTACAAATTGGTTTGTAATTAAACTACCTTCATACACAGATATGTTTGTGAAGAATGCCTCGTTATTTGCTACAGGTACTTTAATATCATCAATAGCAACATAACGATACAGTTTATCATCAAATGTAGTTACAAATCCCGTACCCTTCTTAAGAATAATATTAGAAGGTGCCGTACCAGGAAACGTTACTTTAAAATTAACTACTGCTTGAGGTGAAACAACAGATTTTGGTTTATATCCTAGTTGTTTCGCTAGTGTGATTACATTATCTCTTAAAGTAGCAGACTCTAGAAACAACTCATTCGTCACCATATTGGTGTTGAATGCAGTATAGTATGTATTATATGCTAATACATCTAATAGGTTTGCCCATACAGAACCTTCAAAATCAAAATCAGTAAAATCTGACTTTGATCTCAAGTAATCCTTGAGTTCGGTCTTGATATCGGTAAAATCTAAATTACTAACCTGAACGTACTTCATTATTGAGTTCTCTGCAGAAGGAAGTTAATTTGTAGTGGTGTAGTGTCTTCACGACCACGAATCTCAAATTCAAAATTTACATCAAATGCATTATCAACAAAGTTAGGTTCTACTGTCAACCCAACTACGTTCACTCTTGGTTCGTATTTACGAACAGTGTCATTAATCTCATTCTTAATAAGTGCTGCCACGCCAAAATCTAGTTGTTCAAACAACAACTCCGATAATCCAGATCCCAAATTTGGTTGAAAGGGACGCTCGCCAGGAACAGTCATTAGTAAATTGATAATTGACTGTTTGATTGCAGCATCCTCTTTGGATACTTGTAAATCACCAGTAATCGGATGTGGTTTAAAATTAACCTTTAAATCCTTAAAAGGAGCGAGATCTGGCACAACAGGACACTTTTATTTTTATTTAGTAGTCTTTTCCTGCTTCTCTTCTTTTACCTTCTTTAAAAATTTATCAGAATCAACTTGAGTGATTAATGTCATACCACTTTTGATAAAATCTTTACTTTTATCTGTTGGTGAGTTACCCATTGTATTCTCCTGTAGTTTATATTATAATTTATTAAAAAAAGGGGGTAATACCCCCCACTAAATCAACCCCGACCTTGACCGCGATACTTCTTCCTTGCTTTGTTACGTGAAGTCGCAGCGTACTTGGTGTTCTTTCCCATACCCTGACGTGTACGCTTGGGGTGTGGATCGATCGTGATTTTGCTGGTCAGACTTGGACGACGTGCCATGAGTTTTAGTGTGAACTACCGTTATTATACCACAAAATTAACCGCCTGCCAATACCGAATGAGATCCTTGTGCCAAAACTGCAACACCACCAGGACCAAGACTTTTTAGAGTATCACCGATACGTGCTGCTGGTCTCTTATTTACAAAGATGGTTTTAGATCCTTTTGAAATCTGATCAATATGGGGAGATTTCTTTGGACAGATATGTGGTGCAGTTACATCCCCCACTTGTGCAGCAGGTATCTTATTAACTAATACTGTACCTACAGTGCTTGCAATGGGTACTGGATGCCAACACCCATGCCCACTCTCGAAATCGCCAAGACGACTCATTCCAGATCCTACCATTAGAACTTTGCCTCCTCTCCCGGTAATGCTCTCTTCTGTCTATTTATTCTATACTTAATACGTTCGCCATGTGGTGTCCAATTATTATCAACATCCATATATGCAGGAAATACCCAAGTATATGGTGGACATGTACTAGTTACAGTAATCGTAAAGAATAATCGCTCCACTTGTATTTGTGAAGGTTTCATTGACCACATATAACTACTATTCACTGATGCTTGTTCTGCAGCAGCAGAACCTCTAGTTATGGCAGCAGCACCTGGACCCACCTCATTCATACTGATGGGCAGAGTTCCGCTCCCCGGTATATTCTTCTGTACGCTAATTCCTTTATCTCTCGGAAACCCTGGAGTCTTTACAATACCAACACCACCCTGTCGTGAAGCACCTCGGATATTATCTCTAACTAATGGAGTTTCTTTACCTTGATATAATTCAGAGAATCCTGCATCTCCATCCCAAAAGTATTTCTCGGTAACATACCCTGTTAACGGTATAGGTAACACTAAAGTAGGTACTGGACCTGATGTAATATCAAAATACTTTATATAAGGTTCACTATAGATTGGCATAGACATCTCTGGAATGTTCCCTGCACCGCCCCGAGACATCAATACGGTTACACCTACCCCAGTACGCCCAGCACTGCTTCCAGGGGCAATACTGATGCCTGTGATCATCTCTGGTGATGGTTGGGTGAGAGAAAAGGGTGTGCCTCCAGGACATACTAGATTACCCTGCGCCGTAATCGGAACAGGGTTGATGTTTTCGTAGATATTTAATGATATGCTTTCTCGAAATGTACCAAACTGCCCTACACCAGGACTTGGTAAGATCTCCCACATACCACCAACATTAATGAAACCTGGACCTGGTACTAGTACTGCCATTACTTCTCTAACTTCTGTAAGCGTATCTCTATATCATCAAAGAATTCCGTGATCTTCTCATGCTTCTCTGATCCGGGACGCTTATACATGAGTTGAGGAGATTTTAGACGCTCAACCTCTTGCTTTAGCACATTGATCTCCTCTAATGCATACTCAAGCACTTGTTCAACTGTCAGATTGCTCTTCACTGGGTTCGACGATTTCTTTGAGTAGTTCAAATCTTACATCCTCTTTCTTTGGGTTCTTAAAGTTCTCGGCAGCTCGCTGCTCAAACTGCTCACAGAAATCATCGAACTCATTCAATACTTCTGCTTGCTTATTCAGATAGTTATCGTAATCTTTCATAACTCGACTATTTTGACCTATTTTTTCTGGGGGAAATTTTTTCGATTTCCTGGAAATATTTATCTCGTTTGGGTAACACTTTGTAGGTTAGGAAGAAGGTACTTTTTTGGTACGGCGGGACGCCTAGGGGGCGATGGGGGGCATAATACAGTCCTCCCCCCCTGTGCTATACTGTCAGACCTTACCCTTAGCGAAGCTCTTGCCCTGCTCTGCTGTTCCTCTGGTGCTTCGATTGCTGCTCCTCACGCTGGCCCTGGTTGGGAGGGCAAAGGATTTGCCTGCAGCTACTCTGGTCATGGTGAGTTGATGGCGACGTGGTGGGACGGGTGCCAACTTGG
>Ga0209557_1000416_pt1 | contig 25610 bp, 40 predicted proteins | sample SaaInlV_120m_DNA_4_FD_184672 | JGI IMG/M metagenome (GOLD analysis project Ga0209557, IMG submission 184672) | Marine microbial communities from expanding oxygen minimum zones in the Saanich Inlet - Saanich Inlet SI074_LV_10m_DNA (SPAdes) (version 2) | ecosystem: Environmental > Aquatic > Marine... | reverse complement strand
TGATTCAGATGACACGCTTGATTCCATTTTTGCCAGTGATATGTCTATTGGACGTTACACAGCGCAGAGAGCTGGCATCGGCATTAACGCAGGGCGCATCAGAGGAGTTAATTCAAAAATTCGAGGAGGCGAAGTTGCGCACACAGGAATAGTCCCATTCCTAAAGAAGTTTGAAAGCACAGTACGTTGTTGTACACAAAATGGTGTGCGTGGCGGTAGTGCAACTACACACTTCCCTTTTTGGCATCAAGAGATCGAAGACATCCTTGTGCTAAAGAACAACAAAGGTACAGAAGACAATAGAGTACGTAAGTTAGATTATTCAATTCAGCTTAACAAAACTATGTATGAAAGATTGTTATCTGGAGGCGATATAACTCTTTTCTCGCCGCATGATGTTCCGGGCTTGTACGAAGCATACTTTGGTGACCCAGCAGTATTCCAAGAGCTATACGAAAAGTACGAACGTGCTACAAGTATTAAGAAAAATAAAGTTTCAGCAATGGACTTGTTTAGTGCGTTGATTAAGGAACGTGCTGAAACAGGACGCATTTACATTATGAATGTTGATCACTGTAATACACACAGTTCATTCAAAGACACAGTTTACATGAGCAACTTGTGTCAAGAGATTACACTGCCTACTAAGCCACTTAATCATATTGATGATCCAGAAGGTGAAATAGCATTGTGTATTCTAAGTGCTATTAATGTAGGAACACTAAAGGCGTTAGATGACTTAGAAGAGTTATGCGAATTAGCTGTAAGAGCATTAGAAGAAATTATTGACTATCAAAACTATCCAATCAAGGCAGCTGAGATTAGCACTAAAGCAAGACGTTCATTGGGTGTAGGATATATCGGCCTTGCACATTACCTTGCAAAGAATCACGTTAAGTATGACGATCAAACAGCATGGAATCTTGTACATGATTTATCAGAAGCGTTTCAATATTACTTACTCAAAGCCAGCAACAAATTAGCGCAGGAGCGAGGTGCTTGTGAGTACTTTAACCGCACTAAATACAGCGACGGCATCCTTCCAATTGATACATATAAGACTGATGTTGATAGCATTGTGGAAAACAAACTTAATTATGATTGGGATAGCCTACGCAATGATATCAAGGAGCACGGCCTTAGGCACAGCACATTGTCCGCACAAATGCCATCGGAGAGCTCGTCCGTTGTGTCGAACGCAACAAACGGAATCGAACCACCACGAGGATACTTGTCCGTTAAGAAGTCCAAGAAAGGGCCTCTTAAGCAGATTGTTCCACAGTATGCGTCTTTAAAGCAATACTATACACTACTATGGGATATGCCAAGCAACGAAGGCTACATCAACGTTGTCGCAGTAATGCAGAAGTTCTTTGATCAAGCAATCAGTGGCAACTGGAGTTACAACCCAACACACTTCCCAGACAACGAAGTACCGATGAGTAAAATGATTAATGACTTGTTGACAACTTATAAGATGGGATGGAAAACATCGTACTATCAAAACACTTATGATTATAAAACAGATCCAAGTGAATTGATCGACGAGCCAGCACATAATGTTGGATGGCATGATAATCAACCAGAAGTACAGCCGCATACTTTGGCAGTAGAAGATGACGAAGAATGTGAAGCGTGTGCAATTTAACGGTTGACTTTACAAACAGGATAATATATAATAATAAAACAGACAGATAGGAAAGCAAGATGGCAAAAACTGTATTCAATAAAGACAAGGTGGACTTCACCAAACAAAACATGTTCTTCGGAGCAGATCAAAATACACAGCGTTATGATGTGTTTAAGTTTCCAGTGTTCGATAAATTAAATCAAACTATGCTGGGATACTTTTGGCGCCCAGAAGAAGTAAGTCTACAAAAAGACAGAGCCGACTTTGCTAACTTCCGTCCAGAGCAAAAACATATATTTACAGCAAACTTAAAGTATCAGACACTGCTCGATAGTGTCCAAGGAAGAGGACCATGTTTGGCATTTTTGCCGCATGTTTCAATTCCTGAACTGGAAGGATGTATTGTTACTTGGGACTTCTTTGAAACAATCCATTCACGTAGTTATACACACATTATGAAAAATGTGTATGCTGACCCAGCAGAAGTGTTTGATACTATCCTTGATGATGAGAAGATTATTGCTCGTGCAACAAGTGTTACTAAACATTATGATGCGTTTACCGAAGCAGCCGATGCTTACAATCACCGCGGCGAAGGTAGCCTACATGAGGTTAAGAAGAAACTGTATCTTGCAATGATGACTGTAAACATCTTAGAAGGCTTGCGTTTTTATGTGTCTTTCGCTTGTACATTTGGCTTTGGCGAATTAAAACTAATGGAAGGCTCTGCAAAGATTATTTCATTAATTGCTCGCGATGAAGCACAACATCTTGCACTAAGCACACACGTATTGAAGTTGTGGGCACAAGGCAAAGACGATCCAGAGATGGCTAAGATTGCTAAAGAGTGTCAAGAAGATGTATACGCTTTATGGCGTGAGTGTGTTGCAGAAGAAAAAGATTGGGCAGAGTATTTGTTCAAAGACGGATCAATGATTGGTCTAAACACAACACTACTAAATCAGTATGTTGAATACATTGCTAACCGCAGACTGAAAGCATTAGGCATGGATGCTATTTTTGATGCACCAGTAAACACTAACCCGCTACCATGGACACAACATTGGTTAAGTAGCTCAGGGCTACAAGTTGCTCCACAAGAGACAGAAGTAGAGTCTTACGTTATTGGTGGCATTAAGCAAGACGTAGACAAGGATGCTTTAAAAGGATTTAGTTTATAATATGGAATTACTATTAACAGTTATATTGTGGGGCGCATTTGTATATGGAATATATAAATGGGCAGAGTCTAAAGGACGTAACGCAACAGTGTGGGCTGTTGCTGCCGCACTAATTAGTCCACTTATTGTGGGCATTGTTTTTCTGTTTGTGCCAAAGACAATAGAAAAACAAGCAGAAGAAGCAAAAAAACTAAAACAACTAATGGAGGACTAAATGATAGTCATTTGGGGTAAGCCAGCATGTCCATATTGCGATCGAGCAAAACAAGTTTGTGAGCAACGTGAATATGAATTTGAATACAAACAACTGGGTATAGACTTTGATAGAGATCAAGTGTTAGAGGCATTTCCAAATGCAAGAACATTCCCTCAAATCGTAGTAGGCGGCAATGCTGTTGGCGGCTATGATCAATTTGTAAAATACATTGAAGATACTAACTATAATGGAACAGGACATTCGCTATGATGATTCAAAAGAACTATAAAAAAGCAGATGCAATTACACTCAAAACTATTAGTGGTGAGGAAATTGTAGCACGATTTGTAGAAGATGATAACTTTACTATGACTATTGAGAAACCAATGGCAGTAATGATGACACAGAATGGTCCAGGACTTGGTCCTTGGACAGTAACAACACATCCTGATGTAAAACTTCAAATAAATAAAAGTGCAGTTATTTTTACAGCAAAGACTGATAACGAAATGGCTAAACAATACATTGAAGTAACTTCAGGTATCAAGATGGTGTAACAAGGAGTCGCAATGGCCACACTTAATATTGCACGTAAATCAGGCAGCGGAGACGTTGTTAATACAGTTCATGTAAGTGTAGGCGATGCTGATTCTGATGACGGCATTGCTTGTGATGCAGCCCCACAGAACATAAACACAGATGAAGGCAGTAGTACTGTCTTTGTTGACGGACACGGTGTTGTAAGAGAAGGTGATAAAGTACAAGCACATACCATTCCTGGTTGTAGTACACATGCTCCTGGCCTTGCAACATACAGCGGCAACGTATATGTTGAAAACAAAAAAGTAGGACGTGAAGGCGATACTTATGGTTGTGGTGCTAAAATAACTTCAGTAGGTCAAGGCACTGTTTGGGCAAATAAAGGTTGACAACATCTAATTCCTATGTTATAGTATGTTATAAATTAGGCAATTAGAAAGGCAAACTATGAAAAATAAAGTAATACTTACAGACTGTGATGGCGTTATCCTTGACTGGCTATACGCTTTTGATCAATGGATGGCAAGACACGGATACACTATCGTCGAAGAAGGACAATATCAAATGGAGCTCAAGTACGGTTTAGAACGTGCAGAAGCCAAACGTTTGGTAAGAATGTTCAACGAAAGTGCAGCCATTAGAAAACTTCCGCCGTTGCGTGATGCAATCAAGTATGTAAGAAAATTACATGAAGAGCATGGTTATATTTTTCATGCCATAACAAGCCTAAGTAAAGACCAATATGCGTGTCATCTACGTACAAAAAACTTGCGTGAGCTGTTTGGCGACACAGCATTTGAGAAATATGTATACTTAGACACAGGTGCAGACAAAGATGATGAACTAATCAAATATGACGGTACCGAATGTTGGTGGATAGAAGATAAACCTGAAAATGCCGAATGTGGTGTCAAATTTGGTTTAAATTCTTTATTAATTGACCATGACTTCAACCAATACTATACAGGAGATATTCCTCGTGTAAAGAATTGGAAACAAATTTATAATATTATTACAGGAGATACAGATGAATAATACAATACATGAAGAAATCGTACAAGCATTTAATAACTACTTGGCCGAAGCAGAAACATTTGATGAAAAAGGTGTTAAGGCAGCGGCAGCAAGAGCTCGTAAGGCGTTAGGCGATTTAGGCAAACTTACAAAAGAACGCCGTAAAGAAATCCAAGACAAAAAGAACGATATGTGATGAGCGGACAACGGCGCTGGCTTAAAGTATGGGCTCGCACTGTTGGTATGCCTGTCGGCATCGACGACAACGATAAGCCAGAGTTCCTTCCTATTACACAATCAGATGTAAAGAAGGCTCTGGCTTTTCGTACCTTTTGGATTGTGTTACATGTTATAACATGTAGTATGATCATTATAGGTAATGGTAGAACTTTAAACTTTTGGTAAGGAGATAAACTAATGATGTGGGTTGATTACACTATTAATAGCATACCCGGCGGCAATGGCTTTAAGGTAGAAGGTGACACACCAACTGAAGTAATGGACAAAGGCTTGTACAAACCAGGTGATGTGTTCATTGTAAACGAAAGCGGTTGGCTAATAAAGACTGATGAAGTCAATGCGTTACTGTTAAAACATCAATCCAAAAATATCGACAGTTAGCGCCAACATTCTATTATTGTGTAAATACACATATGACACACAAAGAAGCACATAGATTGTTTTGGATGGTTAAAGGACATATCCCAGAGAGCGATGCTACAGCATTTCAATCAGCAGATGGATATTTTAAAAGACTATGGGTCGACGGTTGCAATGGGGCTCCGTTAAGTGATTATGAAGAAGGTTTTGAACAAGCATATAATAGGAGATTTCATAATGGAACGACGCGGTATGGAAACATTGAGTGACGAAGACTTAGCGTTTTTAGAAAAAATAGTTACAGTAAAGTTTGGAGAAGCATGTGACTATGCAAAAACATTTGACACAAAAAACAGATGGCATTCTAATGCTAAGTCAAATCAGTTACTTAGAATAAAAAATGCAATTAGTGCTTCAAGAAATTCTAATAGAATAAAAGAACAACGCTGGTAAATTAATGGTTGACATGCTTTCAAAAGTATGTTATAAATATAATTGTAACGTTGAAGCAATTTGACGACTATACTGGACCTGGGGGCGGTACCCAGCAGCTCCACCAAATATACACTGCGAGTGACCTAACGTAAAAGGTAGGATATGTGATATCGCAGAAGCTGTAAAAACCTGTGAGGGCGGAAACGTTGACCAGTGTATATTTGATGGGGCTGAAATAGGATCGACAGGTAGGATAGATGAGTGGAGTTACCGGGATGTAAGCGCCGTTACCGCGAACAAATTGATAATTGCAAATAGTAATTTCAAACCTGAACTTTTCTTTGACGCAGAAGTCTTAGAAGCAGCCTAAGGGCAAGTTCGCGGTTAGGGAGGCCCCGGGCAACAGAATGCCTCCCACTTACCAAAATAGGTTGACAGTATCAGCATAAGGTGTTAATATAGTTTAATGTATAGAGTAACAGCATATTTTAAAGACCGTAAGGTATCACAAGAGTTTCACGATGTGAACGATGCAATTGAATTTCGTGATGATGCTGATGCACACTATCCAATCAAAGTAATCTTTAGAAAGGTAATATCAATGAGAGAATGGGTATATAATTGTTGGAATGTAGTAATGGATCATAATAAGAACCCACTAAGTAATATTCCAGATTTTAGCACACGACATATGATCATGCAAGTATTAGCATGGATGTGGTGTATTACTTTTGCTATTATTGTAGGCAGTATGTGGGCAGGGGTAATTAGTATGATGCTACATGCTCTACTATTAGCCGCAATTGCAGTAACAGTAGTAACGTTCGAAACAGCAAAGCGTAAGCCAAATGTATTTGGCGCATATAATGGCCGCGGCGCAGGTGGCGAACATGAGTGATCCAAATGAACCGTATCACAATGATGGGGCAATACTTGCCTTTATCATCATTGCTTTCACTATAGTAGCACTACCAATTATCATCGGAACATCTATGGGTTGGTTTAACCTGTTTGGAATATTAGGATTATAAAATGAGTGATAAAACATACTACTGCACTACAAAAGGATTAGGTTGGGCATTCTTATGTATCGTCCTATGCTTTACCGCCGTTCCAGTGTTAATGACATTAGCAATGGTTGGCACTGAAGACTATGCACGTTATTGTAATATGGCAATACACTTGCCTTGCTTTGGTATTGGCAATTAGTAATGAAACCTAACAAACAGTTTGAACTATCAATTCGTGACGTTGAAGTTATTGAATCAGCACTAAGAGCAAAAGCAGGTCGCAGAGGCATGGCAATTGCACAAGGTGATGTATCTACACAACTGCATGATGAAATGATTGAGATACAAGAACTGTTAGGTAGAATACACAACCAGAAGAATTGGTATAGAGCCAAAGACGGCAGTTTCCAAGGCGGCGGATGAACTGGATAGAGATAGATAAAATACTCTACGGCATTATATCAAGACATGATGTCGTAGAGGACATGCTTAAAGAAGCCAAGACACAATTCAAGTGGAATGATAGGCAAGCAGAAACAGCACTACTACCGTTGCTCAATCGCAACACAAATAAAACTATTATTACAGAAATTCCTAAAAAACGCTCTAAACGATCGACAAAACGGAAGTAAATGTTATAATTACTATAGTGAAAGGGCAAGTATGAACCACTTGCCCTTTACTATGTATACATATTAAAATTGAAAAAGGAACTAAAATATGCGTAATGTATTTATTACAACAGTTGCCGCAATGGCAATTTCAACAGCAGCATTTGCTGAAGACACAGTAACAAAAGTTACTCCAATGGTAGCAGCACCAGTACTATCGGGCAAAGTAGAGATGAAATTCTCACAAGACACGACAACTGACAACTGGGGCGGCGCTATGGCACTTGATCTTGGTATTAATGCAGGCAATATGGCAACAGTTGATTTAGACTTTGTTGCAGCAGATGGCACAGCAGTTGATTTAGACTCATGGACAGTTGGCACAACAGTTAACGGTCTTAACATTGCAATGGGCGATGCTAATGGCTTAATGCCAGAAACAACAGCAGATGCAGCGGCAAACGGAACGTTAGCAGCACCAGCGATGACTGAGTCTGTAGCAGTAACAATGGGCAGTGCAAGTGTAGCATTAGGCTTCACAGACTGGACAACAGACATCACAGACATCAGCAACATCCAAGGTGCATACACATTGGGCGTAGCAGGTTTAGATGTAACTGCAAGTGCTGACTACAACCGTGCAACTGACAACACAGTAATCGGTGGCGAAGTAGCAGGCCTTGACTTAGGTTTAGCAACAGCAGGCGGCGCAGTAACATATGACATGGATGCAGAAGTATTTGGGTTTGAAGGTATTGTAGGTACAGGCGGCTTAACAGCATATGTAAACGGTACAGATGCAAATGCATTACAAAACCTCGGCGGTGAGTACACATACAACATTGCGGGCGTAGACTTAACAGGTGGTGCAAACTATAACGTAGACGCAGAAGAGCTTACACCAAGTGTAACTATGGGCTTTTCGTTCTAAGTTAAACACATAACAACTAAAGGGTCGCCTTGTGCGGCCTTTTTTTATGACTAAATAATATTAGCATATAACAGGGCAAAGGGCAAAGCAATGGCAGACATAAATCAAACAGTAGAAACTCCTACATCTGAAGAAGACTGTATCGAATGTGATATTGTTATTGAAGATGGAGCGTTTGACGGGTTCGAAGGTAAGACAATAAACATTACTGAAAACGTAGAAAGTCAGGGCGATGTACAAGCAGGTATAGAATTTATCTATCATATGCGAGAACATATTGTAGACGTTACAGTAGCCACAGCATACTTATTAGTAGTGTATGCAATCTATATGTGGATTAAAAAGAAACTTAGCTAAGAGGGAAAAATACAATGCAACAGAATGAGTATGACGTGACTGTCATTAAAGTAGTCGACGGAGATACAGTAGACGTAGATATCGACTTAGGGTTTGGTGTTTGCTTAAAAGATGAACGTGTTCGTATTATGGGCATTGATACACCTGAGTCACGTACAAGTGATAAGGTAGAAGACTTGTTTGGTGAGGCGGCCAAAGCAAGACTTAAAGAACTTATGAAACACGGCGGCAAACTTATTACTACTGAAGACCGTCATGGCGAAGATATGAAAGGCAAGTTCGGACGTATCTTAGGAGATTTCAAAGTAGACTACAATGGCGAAATGAAGAAAGTAACTGAGATCATGACAGAAGAAGGACATTGCGTTCCTTACTTTGGCGGATCAAAAGAAGAAACACAAGCAGCTCATGCAGTCAATAGAGAGAGACTGCTGAATGAAGGCGTGGTAAGTACTAAGGCATACGAAGCAGCAATAGAAAAAATGAAGGACAAATAGTGTATCCAGGAGATGTAGATAAGTTTGCAAGAGAAAACAATTACGAAGCAGCATCTCCGTTAACTAATATGCAGGAATATAAGGATAGGGTTTTAAGAGCAGAAATACCTTATATTCCTGTAGCTCTTTCAGATAACTTTCCAAAACCAAAAAATATGAAAAAACTGTTTGAAGAAGCAAAGTCTTTTAGAGATCATTTTGTTCCTCATAGAAGCGGCGGCGGAAGTGTAGGATGGGAAAGTTTAACTTTGTATGGACTAAGTTCGACACATATTGCAGCACATCACAAATACGGTGAAGATAATTTTAGTGAAAAAAATGACTGGACAGACATGGCAAGATACTGTCCTAAAATAGTTAAGTATATAAAAAAATTAAACTATAAAGAGTTAAGCAGAGTGCGAATTATGAAACTTCGTGGAGGAGGTTATATTGTACCTCACACTGATAGATCAAAATACGTAGGCGGTGCGTTAAACATTGCTTTAAATAATCCACCAGAGTGTAAGTTTTATGTCGAAGGTAAAGGATATCTTCCGTTTGACAAATCCTTTGCAATATATCCTAACACAGGATATGTACACAGCGTTTTAAATAATACTAAAGAAGATAGATACCATATAATTGTTCATGGTAACCAATGTGTGAATTTAGTAAAATCTCAAGAGGAAAGTTTAGAAATATGTCTATCAAATATCTCGTAGTTGACAAAGAAGAATTAAGAAGTTTGGAATTAGAAACTTATTTTAAATTGCAAGGTATTCATAATTATACTGATCAAGAAACATATTATAACAATACAAAAAATGCATTAGAAACATTTACAGGTCCAAATGATATTGTAGTAGTATTACACATTGGTCTCTTTTGGAGAAGCAAACAAAAGTCTGACTTAACAACCGAAATAAAAAAATATATATCATCGTTAGAAGACAATTGGATTATAGCAGGAAATATTATCAACGAATACGAAAGTAAAAAGTTGCACAGTAACCTTGGACCAGTCAAGGGTAAAAGTTTTTTTAAGATATGGCCACAACTAACAATTATCAATATGCGGGCTTGGCGAAAAATCGGCATGCCTAATTTTGGATATAATCAAAAATGCGATGGCAAAGATTTGCCGTCTGTTACTGTTTCAGACGATAATATTCACGACACGTACACACCAGTGTATATCGAAAAAGGTCCAGATGAATACTTTAGTGAACATCAATTTGTTGCAGGTAACGAATGCTGGAACATAATTAAAGAATCGTTGGAAAATAATTATAAAGTTTTAAACTTACCAGGAAATATAAGATCAAAAATTGTATACACTTACCCTGAAGACAATTACGATGAGTATAAGAAGACTATTAAAAGATATCAAAAGAAAGTAATCAAACGATTAGATAACATTGGAATTAAAGCAAAAGGTAATCAAAAATTAGTATCTACGCTCAATAACTTAAAACATTTTCAGTGGTATGGCACAGATCATTTATCACCATTTAATAGTGAAAAATTATATACCCCGGAATGGAGAGATCAAAGAAATATTGATATGTTAAAAGACGTTGATTGTATAGTACAACCATGTCAAGGTTGGAAGTCTTTGGTTTATTCTCACGGTAAGATATCAAATATGCCTAACGGACAGCCTCCAATCCAACTTAATAATACTAAATGTGATTATGTGTTCTTTGACTTTAAAGAAAAAAGAGTTAATGCCAAAAGACACTGGAATGAACGCTGGGACGGAACTGTAAATTGGCCTAAAAAACTTAAAAAACAATGCGAATTCGGCGAAAAAGAAATAAACGCCCGCAACGAGTTAGCAACATTGTTTGATAGTCTACCTGAAGCAATAACACAATTTCAAAAACATCAGTCGTATTACTTACCATTGAATATATTACAAGACGACGGATGCAATGTACTAAATTCCTTTTTACGAGCGCAACGATATAAAAAAGTCCTCTTCTTATATTCAAATATTTGGACATGGCACTGGAATGTAATCTTGTTTGGTAAGGAAGGTTGTGCAAAGCGAATGGATACTTCCATTAAACTTATAAGTCGAGGTATAAATTCTTTCTATACAGAAGGAAAAGGCGTAATCGACGAAGATATTCATATTACCAAAATACGTTGACATCTTGTTTAATTGATACTATACTGTATATATTATAGTATAGGAGCAGTTGAATGACAATGCAAATGGTCGGACCGTACTTAACTACTACACGGTACAATAGTAAAACCAAAAAAAGCAAAAGCAAGAAACTACAAAAAGCACAAGCTGAACACGAGCAGTGGCTTGCAAAGATGGGTGTGGGCAAAACTAAAGCACAGCACACCAACGAAATACCAGATTACAAAACAGACGAGCCAGTAAAACTTGGTAACAAGATTGCAGGACATGGTCCAGCAAAAGAGAGTATGACCTATTCAGGTGAACGTCAGTTGTTGGGTATTGCAACAATGCACAAGAGTAATATGGTGCCAATATTCGCAGATCGCAAAGAAGATGCAAAAGACATCTCAAGTATGCGTCGATAACATAAGGATATAATAATGGACAATGAAGAAACACAAGTAGTAATAAAAAAAGCGGCAGCAGAACGTTTACGCAAAAGTGAAGTGGCTCGTGCTAAACGCAAGGCAGTAAAAGAAACTGTTGCTACTAAAACAGAAAATGAATATGCTAAGGCACGACGAGCCCGCAAAAACAAATAAAAATAATCATTGAGGCAGAACTATGAAAAACTTACTTACAGCAGTACTATTTGCATGTGCGGCATTTGGGTCTTCAGCACAAGCAGGTGAAACAAGAAGTTTATTTACAGCAGAGCAACGTCCGCAAATGTGGTGTTTAGCACAGAATATCTATTATGAAGCACGAGGCAGTAACAGAGCTGATCGTATGGCAGTTGCAGATGTAGTGATTAATCGAGTAAAACATACATACTATCCTAACACAATTTGCGAAGTAGTACATCAAGGTGTGCGAAATGCTGATGGCAGTATGAAGCGTAATAAGTGTCAGTTCAGTTGGTATTGCGACGGCCGCAGTGACTGGCCTAACAATCAAGACGCTTGGATCGAAGCACAGATGATTGCTTATAATATGATTATACACAGCGACTCGCTTGGAATAACTGAAGGGGCAACGCATTATCATGCAGACTATGTTAGTCCTCTTTGGGCACGTGACTTACAACTTGTAGGACGAATTGGTGTACACATATTTTACCGTTGGGACAAGTAGTTTACCAAAACTGGTTGACTTATACAACAAAATATCGTATACTATAAACATTAATTAACAGCGCCTGAAGGAGGCAACAATGAACGGCTTGGTTAAAGTAACATTGCTTACATCAGCATTAGCACTAATGTCTGCATGTAGTACAATGACAGAGATTGAAGTTCGAGAAACTAAAGCACATCCAACATGGTATGAAGATTGTACTCAGATTGGTAAAGAAGGTTTCTTATTCTGGAAAGATGAGTACGCATACTCGTGCGGCATGGGAGAAAGCAAATACGAACAAGCAAGTGAAGCACAAGCATATGCATTTGCTGTAAAAGGTTTTGCAGAACGTATTAACGGAATGGTCAATGCACGAACTACTGTTGACATCCAAGGTCGCACAGGAATCGAAACACGAGTTACACAAACGATTGTAGAGCATAGTACTCGAGATACATCTATTAGAGAGCATCTGGAAGTTAAAAAATATGCATACGAGTTAGGTACATCTGGACGAGTACATACATATGTTCGTATCAAGATGCCTTTAGAAGTGTTTAACGGTTTATTGCAAGAGGCTAAAGATGAAGAAAGTTATGCTCTTTCTTTGCAGTCTACTCCTACTGAGTAGTTTAGTAGCCTGTTCGTCGCCAAAGGTAGACTATAGTGCGCCGTACTGCTATACTGATCAATCTATTAAAATGATAGATAAGACTCAAGTAAGCAGTACGACAAACTTAGAGTGTACAGACAAACCTGGTCCTAAATTAGAAATACAAAGAGCAGGTATTGACAAGGCGTGTAAACAATTTTTCTATGACGAAGTTCGTCGTGGACATGTGATTAACCAACGAGGAGTATATTGTGAATATCCTAATGGACAAATTGAAATACTTGATATTGATGGCGTTGTTAGGTAGCATATCGGCATGTACTTCGCAACCACCTAATCAAAGTGCAAGTGTTACTAATTCAGTTAGTGGCCCGTATGACTCTGCAAACAGTTTATTGTTTACAGCATATAATGCAGGAATAGATAGGCATTATCGACTAACACCGTTACAAAAAAGAAAACAAACTCATGCAGTTTATTCAGCATTACATGCAGAGTATGGACAAGAGTTTACTTGGTACGAAGGTAATGCAATGGGAGTCACAAAGGCAGTACATGGATATCCACAAGGAAGTGGCTATTGTAGAGTAGTATATACGACTTTAAAAAAGGATTTACGCCAACGAAATTTTAAAGATACTGCCTGTGTTGAGTCAGGACATCAAGGATGGCGCTTCGTAGTTAAGTAAACTGTTAATTACGAGGTACTTTTTGGGTAAATATACTACTATGATCTTAGCAATAATAACTCTCATCACTGCATTGGCTATCAGTGCAGTAGCAATATATTACTCTGTCGCAGGATTGGTTGCAATCTTTGCGGCAGCAGCCGTACCCATTATGATTATGGGAGGCGTACTTGAAGTTTCCAAACTTGTAACTGCGGTATGGTTACACAAGTATTGGAAGCAAGCGACTTGGTGGCTTAAGAGCTATCTAAGTCTTGCTGTTGTAATGCTTATGCTTATTACAAGTATGGGCATCTTTGGCTTTTTATCAAAAGCACACATCGAACAAACAACTGCAAGTATGGAAAACGTAGAACAGATTGCAAGGCTTGAAACTGAGATTGCAAGACAAGAAGCAGTTATTGTTAGAGCAGAAGAAAAAATTGTTAAAGCAGAAGGTAGCACAGGCAATTTAAATACAGACATTCAATCACAAATAGACAAAGAGCAAGGACGTATCGATAGTGCATACACACGAGTACAACCTGCTATTGACGAACAGAATACAATTATCCAAACACAGTTGGATGTATTGGAAGACAGAGTTGCAGTTTACGAAGATGAAATAACAAGTTTAGATGAAGAGCTTTCCCGTCTAAACAACTTAGTAGAAGAGTTTAGAAACGAGCTGTCAGGCACAAGTGTAGCAAGTATTGAAGAACAGGTACAACCTTACATAGAACAAATTGCAAAACTTGATGCAGACCTTGAACGTGTAAACACACAAGCAAACGAATATGAAAATAGAATAAGCCAAGTATCAATCGACAACAGTGCATTAGATGCATTACAAGAACAAATTGAGAAATTAGAAGAAACTATTGTTGTTACTACAAACAAATTGCAGAGTACTGAACGTGCCAAAATACAAGAAGGCCAAGCAGTAATAGGTGTAACAAGCGATGGTCTTTTTGGAGGTAACACACGCAGAGCATTGGCAGCATGGGTCGAGTCACAGCAGACTCGCATAGCCGATTTACAAACACAATCTTTGAGCTTACGAACACAAGCCCAAAGCACATTAGATGCTGAACGCACACGACTTACAGATCTTGTAAAAGATTTACGTGGGCCACAAACAGATGCAATTCAAGGCCGCAAACAAGGATTACTTGAAGCAATCGACAGCGTTCGAGAGGGAGCAATAGACAATGCCAGGAATGTTAAAACAAGTATACAAACAAAGATAGACAATGTTTTAAACACTGATATACCTGAAAACAGACAATCAAGACAAACAGCGCAAGAGCGCATAACAGCACTACGTCAAGCAGACGATCCAAGAATCAATGCCGCAAGAGACACAATTAAACAACTACGTGAAGGCGCTGATGCACAGATATCTGCATCAAATGATCTTATACAACGGTTACGTGATCGAATACGAGTTGATGGCGGAGCAGATGTAGATGCTATAATAGACGAACAAACAAATCGAATAACAGTCGCCAATAATTCAATCGATAGTATGACAGAAGAAAAGTATGCTATCGAAGCTGAGTACAGAAAGTTAGAAGCTGAAGTAGGACCAATCAAATACATTGCTGAATTTATATATGATGATGCAGATAAAGATGTACTTGAAGAAGCAGTTCGCTGGGTAATAATTCTAATTATTTTTGTATTCGATCCTTTAGCAGTATTACTATTAATTGCAAGCCAATATACCTTTGAGTTTATCCGTAAACCCAAAGATGACGACGGTGATCGTCTTCGGCCAAGCATAGTTAATTCTTTACCATTGGTGCCTGAGGAGAAACAAAATAATGAAACATCTGATAGATCTAATGATGAACAACCAGATAGGGAAGCCGGAGAAGCTGGAGACAATACCAACACAACCAGAGACAATACAACCGGAGATAGTTCCGGGGGAGATAGAGAATCAGTTAAAAAAACTGATGGGGAACTTACCACTGGAGCCAACGATATCGGACGAGACGATTCCGACAGAATTCATTTGTCCGACGGACAAGGACAAGGAGAAATAAATGCAAGAGTGGATCAACCTACAGACAGCAATATACAAGATGGTGATGTGGAACATAATGAACGAGATAGAGAAGCCGATGATGCGGAAGGTCTATCAGGACGGAGCGATGTGGAACCTGCAGAAGAACAAGTTCCTAACAGTAGCGAAACCCAAGAAGGAACTACTGCCGAGCAGGACACCGGAGGAAGTGTTGGAGAGATACCGCACACCAAAAACGCAATTTTCTACCCAGAAGAATTAGACGATCCAAAAAAAAAGATTTACATAACAAAACAAGAGGGCATCCAGATCAAGAAGAAACTGTAGAGGCAACAAGCTATATACAGAACCAAGAGCAATCTACAGATACTATATGGAGTCGAATCGAAGATGCCAAAACTAAATCTAATAACGCCACCTGACAAACTATTCAACGATAATGTTGATATTCTTTTAATACATCCTTCTGAGTATGTAAAAAAAGAAGCACAGGAAACTTTTAAAACTATAACACATGATATTAATGTGTATCTTTATGAATTGACTGAAACACAAGATTACGATTGGCTACTAAGTGTTGCAAAATCTGCAAAGATTGTAATTTTAGATTGCGATAACTGCACCCCCGAAACGAAAAAACTTGAAAGCTATTTTATAGGCAAAGGTAACGTTTTTTGGTTGACAAAGGGTGAGGTTTCGTTGTATACTTTATTAAGTACAAAACAAATATATAATTTAGACTGGTTACAAGGAGAACTAAACAATTATGAATCGACGGAATAATAAACAAAGAAATGACTTCGGAGTTGGCGGTGGCCTGCGTGTTGAAGTTCGTAACGGTGACATTAACGGAGCACTACGCAAATTTAAAAAGAAAGTGCAAGAAGACGGAATTTTACAAGAGCTTAAAGAAAGACAACATTTCGAAAAGCCAAGTTTAGTACGCAAAAAGGCAAAGGCAGCAGGCCGTAAACGCTGGATTAAAAAACAAGAAAAACTTAGAGGTGAAATATAATCTAAATGCGTATTGAAGAAGACGTAAAATTAGACTATAAGGATGTGCTTATACGCCCTAAGCGTAGTACGTTGAAAAGTAGGTCGCAAGTTAAACTTAATCGTAAGTTTCAATTTAGAAATTACGATCACGACATTGCAACACCATTACCTGATGAATACCACTACGAAGGTATTCCTATTATGGCAAGTAATATGGACGGCGTTGGTACATTTGAAATGGCTGACAAACTTGCTGAAGGCAGCATCTTTACTTGCCTTGTTAAGACATACACGGTAGAACAACTTGTAGAATACTTTAACAGCAACATACCAGAGCGTACAAATAATGTTGCTATGAGTATTGGCACAAGTGACGACGACTTTCATAAGTTAGTTGATGTACAAGCAGAAGTATGCGATCAATTAAAATATGTGTGTATGGACATTGCAAATGGTTACTCAGATCACTTTGCGGCAAGAGTACGTAAAGTACGTAAACAGTTTCCAGATTTAGTAATCATTGCTGGTAATGTAGTAACAAGAGAAATGACAGAGGAACTTATTCTTGCAGGAGCAGACATTGTTAAAGTTGGTATTGGCCCTGGTAGTGTTTGTACTACTCGCATACAAACTGGTGTTGGATACCCGCAGCTCTCCGCTGTTATGGAATGCGCTGATGCTGCTCACGGTCTCGGTGGGCATATCATTGCTGATGGTGGATGCACTTGCCCCGGAGACGTGGCTAAAGCATTTGCTGCCGGCGCTGACTTTGTAATGCTGGGTGGTATGCTTGCAGGACACGATGAAGGTGGCGGTGACGTAATTACTAAGATTTATGAAACAGACGAAGTTATTAAAACAGGTGATGGCTTCTATGAATCAGTATACAAAGAACAACAGTTTGTACAGTTCTACGGTATGAGTAGTGAAAGTGCAAACGACAAGCATTTTGGTGGATTGAAAGATTATCGTTCATCAGAAGGACGCACAGTGTTAGTGCCTTATAGAGGAGAAGTTGCCCGAACGGTGCAAGAGATCCTTGGAGGTGTGCGTAGTACATGTACCTATGCAGGTGCATTGAAACTCAAACAACTGGCAAAGTGTACAACATTTATCCGTTGCACACAGACACACAATGGTGTGTACGAAAAATCAACTATTGGTAAATGATAGATGATAAATAAACATGAGCGCCATAATGGGCTCAACATAATTCTTGCTTTATAAGGAGAAACAAATGACAAGATTACAAACACTAAACCTACCTGATTTTCATAGAGCCACAGTTGGCTTTGATAGAATGTTTAATGAACTCAATAGAGAGTTTGCAAACAGTAAATCACAAGGTTACCCACCATACAATGTAGTACAAGAAAGCGACGATGAGTACACAATCTCATTGGCAATCGCTGGCTTTTCAATGCATGATTTAGACATTACATTAGAAAAGAATGTACTAACAATTGAAGGTACGTCACCAGAAGTTCCTGAAGGTAGAAACTATCTACACAAAGGCATTGGCAATCGTAATTTCCGTAGAGACTTTACGTTGGCTGAGCATATGGAAGTTGACAGTGCTGACTTAGAAAACGGCATGTTGCACATCAACTTAGTACGCAACGTACCTGAAGCACAAAAGCCAAAGAAAATTGATATTCGTACAATTGAAGGTTAACACTTTAGGGGGTGTAATGCCCCCTATTTTTATTAAAAGGATTTATAATGAGTAGTGCAGAGTTTGAAGTTGAAATTGACGAAAAAATTGAAAAAGAAATTAAAGAACCAGACTTTTATAAAGTAGTTTTCCTTAATGACGAACAAACACCAGTAGAGTTTGTTATTGAAATAATACAGGATATTTTTGGTCACTCTGAAAAAACAGCAGAGGCAATAACATTAACAGTTCACAACGAAGGTTCTGGTATTGTCGGAGTGTATACATACGAAATAGCAGAACAAAAAGGTGTTGAAACTGTTAAACACGCAAGAGCCAGTGGCTTTCCGTTACAAGTCAAAGTAGAGGTAGAATGAGTAAACTCAAAGAGCTTACATGGGCCAACCATAGTAAAGCAGAAAGAACGGAACATGCCCGCAAGTTATTGAAGGGCATGACTCCAGAAGAATATCATCGCTATCTATATAATCAATATACACAGTATGTTGTATTAGAAGACGTTGCTAAAGAGCAAGGTGTGTTAACTAATATTGAACACATTTGCAGAGCAAGTAATATTCTCGAAGACCTAAATGAATTAGAATTAGAAAATAATATACAACGAAATGTAGATCTGTTGTGTCCGGTAGTACACAAATATGCAAGACACGTTGTAGACTTAGATAGAGATGGACTGCTATCGCATTTGTATGTAAGACACTTTGGTGATATGTACGGCGGGCAAATGATACGTAAACGCAATCCAGGATCAGGACGTATGTATGATTTTGATAACGTGGAAGAATTAAAAACTACTGTACGTGAAATGTTACACGACGATATGGCAGAAGAAGCAAATCGTTGTTTTGAATTTGCTATGGAACTATTTGAGGAGTTAGGTGAATGAGTGTTATTTGGGATAGACTAACAGAGTGCAAAGATGAAATTATTAATATCTTTGATGCGAACGCTGAAGAATATCAAGAACCTGGTTTAGATCATTTTAATAATGATACTTGGATAAACCGTACTTGGCAAAATAATAATATACGTAGAGCACACATTGATGTTGTAGATGCTCGCGAGAGCAGAGGCCTATGGATGATGCACGTATGCTTGTTTCCTGTACTTAACAACGATGGTCCTATATACGGCTTTGATGTCATTGCAGGTAAGAATAAAATGACAGGAGCGTTTCACGACTTCTCAGCAAGTAGCGGTGGTGAAGACCATCCAATGGTTGAAGGATACAAAGAAGCAGTCGCTGACTTCATTCCTAAGAAGCAACGACAGTTACCAGAATGGGCAACAAATATCTTTACAGATAAAATGGTTGCAGCTGGCAATGTAAGCACAGAAGAAGAAGCAGTTGCTATTATAGAACTTGCTCTAAGCAATCTACGTGCATACTTTGACGAGATAGGTGAGTTTACAGGATACGGTAACAGAGACGAAACTATTGCCGCACAAAACTATTACTGTGATAATCAGCAGCAAAATCCACACACTCCACGCACAATGAAGTCATTGGGACTTAATGAAGAAGATGTAGATCGATTCTGCACAGACATGTTGTTTCCAAAAATTGTATAAATATTAAAAAGACATAGGAACAATCTAATGCGTTGGAATGATATAAAAATAAACGAGTCTAAGCAGACTGAAACTGTAAAAATTAAAAGTGCAGAACATCACTTAGATGCGTTAGTTGCCGGTGCACAAAGTTTACCAGATGATGATCCAATCAAAGGACAAATTGTTAAAAAATTAAGCTCTATGAATAATGCAATTCAAAATTTTATTGCAAAAGTCAAAGGAGAAATTTCACAACAACCAGACCCTGCGGTAAACGAAGATGTAAGTAATTTAAACGATGCATTAAGTCAACAAAAAGATAATCTTTACACTACGATTGCTTCATTGGATGAATTGTATGAGCATATGCCTACACCTGAGGGTCAAGCAGCATTAGAACAAAAGATTGCAGATATAGATGTACAGTTGTATGACGTATTTTTAATAATATCTAAAGAACGTAAAGAATTAAAAAGTGCATTAGCAACAGCAAAGGGCAAAGCTAAAGAAGTAGAAGATTTCTTTAGAGGACTGCTTCCGTTACTTCGCCAGTTGGGCAATAAAGTAAACGATTACACAGAATTAACTGATGACGATTTAGCTGCAATGGCTGCAACAGATAGAGCACAGTCTAAAAAGAAAGCAGTAAACGCTGGTAAGTTTGCACAAACACTTGCTGAAGCAATGAGTGGTAAAGTTTTAAAATTATTATCAGAAGGTAAAACTACTACAGAAGAGATTAAAAACTTTTTACAAGCATGTTTAGACGGCAGAGTAATTAATTTGCTGAATATGGTTAAGACTAATCAAGGCAACATTGATGATTATGTTAATGATGAATATAAAAATGATTATGAAAATTTTGTAAAAGAAAACATTTTTAGTTATTCACCAGGTGCTACAAGTGGAGCAATTGGCCCAGGAGAACTTGCTCTTGCAATGTTGGGAGATCCTGCAAACAAAGCAACGTCGGGTGGCGACTTATACATTGGCGATACACTATACGAAATCAAAGCTGGTAAAGGAACCAGTGGCGGGCGTATGAATAGTAAACAAATTGTAAGTGCAACTGCTGGTATGCCTGTTTGGGAAAAAGGTATCAACCAAATTCTTAGAGATGCAAAAGCAGAAGGTAAAATTGAAATCAGCGATAAAAAAGGTAAATCACAAAAGATACCTTTGAAGTTGTATACTGGTACTACGCATAACAAAACTGGCAAAGGCTATAAACCAGGAAGTAGATATAATTTCAATCCAAGCGGCATAAAAGGATTGAATGATGATATCCTTATACCGTATGCAGCAGAAGCAGGAAAAAATACTAAAAAAACTGCAAAAGATGTAACTTACCAATTATTTCATGATGCGTTTAAAGCACTGGTTGGTAACTGGGATCAAATACCAAATGCTGACAAAGCAATTTATAATGCTGTAAACGATGATGGCACAGTTGAGTATGCTAATATGGCCAAAGCATACACAAGTATTGCTTACAAAAGTTATCAAGCAGCTGACGAAGTAGAACAAATTCTCTTTATTAGAACAGATACCAGACACTTTTCTATTATAGAAGGGCATGACGATTTCATGAGTGCTATAGAATTTGGCAAAGATGCAAACGGTAAAGACGTACAAACAGGTAGAGTGCAAATAGGTAGCGGCTTTACTTGGAATGATGATCAACAAACACCGACGCCAACATATTTGTCAGCAAAACACAGCTAAATAATATTGGAGGCTTCCAATGAACACATTAAGAGTAACATCGGCTATAATTTTATCTTGGATAGGTATGACGTTAGCCAGTACTGCTGGCGCAGACTTAGTACACAGTTTCAAGAATCCAAGTTTTAGTGGTAATGGGTATAGTGCCCATGTGCTAAGTATTGAACAGTTACAATTTAATAGACAAAAAGATCTTGACGATGAAGCACAGCGTGAAGCTGATCGTTTAGAGCGTGAACTTGAAAACACAGTGCTAAACAAGTTTATTAGAAACTTAGAATCACGCATATATGCTACACTATCAAAGCAGATGGTGGACAATATGTTTGCAGCATGTGGTGAAGAAGATCAACCAGCATGTGCTAACACAGGTTCAACTGACGTAGAAGGTGCAACTATTACATGGACCAAAGACCCAACTGATGGTAGCATTACACTTGTTATTGACGGCGAAGATGGTTATACAGAAATAACTATTCCAGGCGCTGGGGAGTTTAACTTTTGAAACATTTGTTACTTATAGCAACACTCGTTATACTTGCTGGGTGTGCAACTAATGGACAAGTACCAAAGTCCTTACGAATACCTGCAAAACTACAACCAAATCCAATGGTGGAAGAACTAAATGAATTAAAGCCTCTTAACGGTCCTGTTATGACTGTAGGGTTATATAGTTTTACTGACAAAACAGGACAGCGTAAGCCAGCAGAAAATGTTGCTAACCTGTCAAGTGCTGTAACACAAGGCGCCGAAGTTTGGGTAATAGATGCATTGTTACAAGCAGGCAACGGTACATGGTTTGAAGTTGTAGAACGTATCGGTATGGATCATGTTATTAAAGAACGACAGCTAATACGTAATACCAGAGAAAACTATGAAAAGGACAATGCAACACCTTTATCGCCAATGAAGTTTGCTGGCATACTTATAGAAGGTGGCATAGTTGGCTATGATAGTAATGTTCAAACTGGAGGCAATGGTGCAAGACTTTTAGGTGTTGGATCAGCAGCTGAATATAGAGTAGATACAGTTACCGTAGCAATGCGTTTAGTAAGTGTTAGTACCGGAAGAGTGTTAGTTAGTGTTGCAGCTGAAAAAACAATAGCAAGTTATAGACAAGGTGCAGACGTGTTTAGATTTTTAGACTTGGGCACAAAAGCATTAGAAGTAGAAACAGGTTATAGTGTTAACGAACCAACTAATTATGCAGTGCGTGAAGCCATTGAAGCAGCAGTAATAGAATTAATCTATCAAGGTGCGAATCAAGACTTATGGAAATTTAAAGAAGAAGAATAACGTTTTATTTTTGCTAATAGCGTTTCTCTTTTAATACCAAGTGCTTTTGCAGCATGTGTTTTGTTTCCGTCAGAGTTCTCTAATGCTTGTTGTATTTTATTAATCTGTAATTGATCAACATCATCACTTAATGAATATGGAGTTGATTCTTCTGTAGGCCAAAGCTCTTCAAATGTATCCCAAAATGCTTGTTGTTCTTCGTGGGTTTTTCGTGCTTGATCTAATGCTTTCATGATTACTCTCAGTTCCATAATACGCTCACTTTACTGTAAATATTTTTACACTAAATATAAGTGTATTTATTCTATATGGGCGTGGGGTAAATAGTTATGGGGAACCCCAGAGGAGCAATATATGAGGGCAGCAATATATAGTTTTATACTATCGTTGAGTCTCGTAAGTGCAGCATATGCAAACGAGATATACATCACACAAATTGGCGATAGTTTAGATTTAGACATTTCACAAGATGGTAAGGATAATGAATTTGGAGACAGCACTACAGACGCTGGGCTCTATGGCGACAACATGGTGTTTAGTATAACACAAACTGGCGATACTAATACTATCGATGCAATTATTGCAGGCGACAACTACACAGGTACATGGGTGTTTACTGGAAACAGTAACAATGTTGACTTACTATGTGATAGCGCAGCAACATCTGGTGGCGGAAATTGTGACACCGTAACATTGAATATTACTACAACAGGCGACTTGAATACGTTTGACTTCAAGATTGGCGAAACCAATGACGCTGCCGATGCTACAATTAACTTCACAGTAGACGGTGACTACAACTTAGTTGACATGGACTTAGATGGCACTGATGCTAATATCACTGTAGTAATTGACAATAGTGCTTCAACAGGAACTGGATCTACAATTTCAAGTGCAAACGATGCATCATTAACTACCAGTTCACCTGGTAACATTGTTGATTTAGCAATTTCAGGTAATGGCGACAGCTTAGGACATACTGTGACATTAGATATCACTGGAGCCGGAAGTGTATACACTATTACACAAAGCGGTATCTACGACAACTTAGTAGACATCACGTCAACTGGGGATGATAACACCGTTGATATTACACAATCCGACTAAACTTTTATGCATAATATTTTTTGTGATGGCATATGCAGATATGACTGAAGCAGTACCTATCGGACAAGTTGCCGAGTCTAAAGGCTCCAGTACAATCAAACGAGACAAAGAATTGTACACAGGCGAAGTAGGACTTGGCTTACAAATGAATGATAATATTGTAACTCGTAAAGGTAAATTGCGTTTAGACTTTGTAGATGATACCCGAGTTGATGTTACTGAAAATAGTCGTATGACTATTGATGAGTTTATATATGATCCTAATACAAAAACTGGTGCTTTAAGTATGAAAGCAACCTTAGGTGCAGTTCGTTATGCCAGTGGGCAAATAGCTAAGAACTCAAGGCAGCGTGTAAATATTAGAACACCAAGTGCTACTATTAACGTGCGTGGTACAGACTTCATGATGATTGTAGACGAAATAGGCGGCAGTATGATAACATTACTACCAAGTTGTGATGTTACAGGGTTATGTGTTATTGGCGAAATTGAAGTAGAATCGGATGCAGGAACTGTAATTATGAATCAAGCATTTCAAACTACAATAGTTGCACATAGCGGAGCACATCCAGGACCAAGTGTTATATTAGATTTACCAGAAGATATGCTTACTGCAATGCTAATCATACGTAAAGTATCGCCTTACACAGAGGAAATAGTAAAGCAATATCCAAACACAAATTTATTAGATATTGATTTTTTAAAGTTTGACGAACTTGATAAAGATCCGCTTGTAGAAGGAATTAAAAACATTTGGGTTACAGACTTAGATAATACAAGTTATCTAAATTCAGAGTTTATAGATGCTATGGAAAAACAACTTGCTGAAATATTAGCACAGTGGTTTGATGAGTTAGGAACACAGAACGAACTATTTTTTGAAGAAAAGTTTTTTGGACTTGATCCAGAAACAAATATATTTTACGATGAAGAATATCCTTATTTTATAGTAAGGAGAGCAGAAGGTGATCAACACTTTTTTCAATTAAGACTAAGTCAGAGTTACAGTTATAATGTAGACATGGTACAAGGAGGATTTTACAAATATGGATATCAAGTGGGCGTTGGTGGCGCTAACAGTATTACTATCAATCAAAACGACTATTAGTAATGCAAATGAAATTTATGTATACCAAGTTGGTGACAATAATGCATTAACCTTGACGCAAGATGGGGATGTAAATTATATCAGTGGAATACCTGGTGAGACTAAAGGTATTGAAGGTGATGGTAATACAATTGATATGGTACAAACAGGTATGTATCATGGCGTCCAGGGAATGTTAGACGGTGATAACAATAATGTAGATTTCTATCAAGGCGGTGGCGGTGATAGTGGAATGATTACTGCTCGAGTTACTGGTGATAATAATGACTTGGTAATATGGCAAGGTAAACATGCTGATGGTACAACTGATTTAGAAGAAGGCGGTGATCACACTGCTACAGTTACAATTACTGGAAATTATAATGATATTAAATCAGCACAAACTGATCAACAAAGTACAGGTTATGGTAGGCATGATTTAGTAGCAGAAATTTCTGGTAATAGCAACGATGTTGAAATGACGCAAAGAGGAAATCAAGCGCATCTTTTAGACATTGATATTTCAGGTACTGGGAATGATGTTACAACTTATCAGAAAGGCAATAGCGGACAAAAAACTGCTGACATTGATGTTGCTGGCAACTATAATGTAATTG
>Ga0209557_1000409_pt1 | contig 25793 bp, 27 predicted proteins | sample SaaInlV_120m_DNA_4_FD_184672 | JGI IMG/M metagenome (GOLD analysis project Ga0209557, IMG submission 184672) | Marine microbial communities from expanding oxygen minimum zones in the Saanich Inlet - Saanich Inlet SI074_LV_10m_DNA (SPAdes) (version 2) | ecosystem: Environmental > Aquatic > Marine... | reverse complement strand
TTTAAATGTATTTGCCATGGCGATGCGTTATCCTAATGCTATTGCCAAAGCAATAATGTCGTCGATAGTTGAGGCGTTAGAGGCAATTGTTTTCACTTCGTTTATTGCCGCTACTGCGTTTGTCTTGGTTGTTGTAGTCAGATTAGTTAGGTTACCTACATCAACTAACTGACCAACATTTGTAATTACCTCTCTTGTAGGAGTTCCGCCATTGTCTACTCCTGTACCGGCCGTCAAGCCATGCTTGACATGAAAATGTTTCTTTGATGCCATAGGTTCACTTTCCCCTGTGCCAAATTGTAATATCTATCTAAGACTTTAAACAGTAAATGGCCTAAGAGAGGACTGCTGTTCTAACAACTTTTATAGTTATTTCTTTAGGGAATGCTTCGTACCTACTAAAATAAATTTCTACATTTGATCCGACTACTTCTGCAGAAAAATCTCCCATCCTTTCACCTGGAGAAGATGCTGTGCCGTAGTCAATTATATCAACATTTGTTCCGTCATGAATGGCCAAAAGCTCTGTTATTTGATAATTAGACGTAAATCCGAATCCTTCGTGAGAAACTTGTACAAAGAATTTTGCAGATCTATAAGTCGTAGAGAAAGTATCAACAACAGTAAAAGTGGTGGGGAACGTATTTTCAGCTTGGGTTGTTGTGCTAACGTTGGACTGAATTTTGCTTTCAGAATCTTCGTCCCATAAAAACTCGTAAGCACCAAATTTTATTTCGTCGGATAACCTAATCTCAAGTTCTCCGTCATCAGCTATGTATCTATTAAAATTATTAGTATTTAGCCTATGGGCCACAGCGTTATCGCCTGTCACTCCAGCCCAGATATACCCTTCTTGTAATAAGGCCTCTTTGTTAATGTCTGGATGGTTTACAAATATGCGGCCGTTTGTTCCATCTTCTTTAAATAAAATGCCAATGGGCTGACGGATCCCGTCTGAGGCTTGAATTGGCGCAAAAGTAAGCCCACCGTTGTTTTTTACAAATAGCACCCGGCCGGAGTCGTCTGTACCCGTAAATTCCCCGTCGATTCCAGAAGTATCAGTTTCTGAGAGTTCTCCGAATACTGTTGCTACCCCGTACCCCCCTGCTAAAATCTCTGCGTTAGTTATTCCAATAGCATTCATTTTAGAAGAAGTACTCGCCTCTGCAACCCCAACAATCGCCATTTTCTTTATTGGATCAAATCCCATAAAGTACACAGGAGTAAGAGCGGGGATTGTACCACCGCTGCCGTTCTTTATATTAGTAGTAACAGAAGATGACCCTACTTCTGAAATTTTATTATTTGCTCGGCTATATACTCTTACATTTCCATTTAAGGTATTTCTATAGATGTCCCATCTATTTTCTTCTATTTGAGAAGTATCAGGTATATCCTCTAGGCCCTTTACAATAAAATTACCTGACTGAGTTATATTAAAATTTTGATCTAAAATTAGCTTAGGAGAGTACTTTATTCTAACATTTCCAGTAGAAAGAACGTTACTTGTCCCGTTGTATAATTTGAATGTATTTAGAGACGCCTCTGCAATAACGTAATTACCCTGAGGTACGCCTCCCAAAGTAACACCGTCGTTAAGGTATTGCTCAACAAAAATTTCTTCTCCGTTAAAAAGACCATGGTCATTATATGTAAAAACGGATTCAGATGACCCTGCTACAGCATCTGTTTGAAAAGAGTAGGAAGTATCTGAATTTATAGCAATGTTGTCCGCAGTTATGTCTACATCAGATGAATCTATTACAAAGTTATTAGCATTAAGCAAAACACCAGTTGCAAAGTTATGACCGTCATTGATAACAAGAGTATTTGCTTTTGTGCTATCTGTCTCGTTATCACTCGGAATACTCGTGGCGTATCCTCTAAGCGCTGACTTATTGTTAATTTTTAATTGGTTTCTGTCTGTGTGAATGTAGTCAGACCCGTCAGTTGCATCTTTGAACTGGTCTAAGTATTTTTCAATAAGAGCATACTTAAACTCTCCTATCTCAACCCATCCGCCACTCCCAGAGTTTATGTATTTATTCCATACGTGAAGTAACGCGTCTTCTGATTGAGTACTGCCAGGATTTGGTGGATCAACCCTTTCTACCCAGAGTTCGCCATGAGATAAGTCTTGATACCCCTCTACTGATAGCGTAGGGTCTGGTGCTGTATCAGAATAAAATATCCCGCCAACTTTTCTTATCTTATTCTCATTATCTTTTAAGTATAAAGACGTGTCATCTTTATCATAATTTATAGCAATCTCTCCAAGTTGAATATCTATATCCCTTGGCCTTTTTGCAAATACCTGCGATCTACGATGCAGTATAATATCTCTGGGTGATGAAGGTGTTGAGCTGGGCATTTTAGTACTCTAGGGCGTCAATAAGATAGTTTTCATCCGAGTCTGTCAAAACATCGTCGATGGTTGTTGTAATAAATCTTTCCATATATGTTTTATTAACCGCGTCTAATTCATTTATTGGCTCTGCAAGGTTTTCAATTCTTCTCTCATTTATGCTTAGTGCAGCAGCGTCACTATTTACGTTCTCTCCTATACTCACATAGTTTGAAACTATAAACTTTCCATCCGCATAGATAGAAGCTAAATGGTCTGTTGAATTGTTTTCCCAGCGTTGAACTTGAGTAGTATCCAGATTATTACTTGACTGTACTATTAAACTAACAGGTAGAGCCCCATTTATTGGGGTTATCGTTATGTCACTTATAGAAGCAGGACCTTTTGAAAGATAAGAATCCCCCAATGATGCAGAATCTACTAGGCTATCTATTTCTGTTTTTGTGTAAAGCTGCGTTTTAAGGTAGTAGTTAGTTGCAACATACGAAGTAACACTCGAAAAACTCGAGCTTACTTCAGAGTCGACGTACGTAGATAAAGCATAAGTGGATATATTTAACCCACTAATTTTATTATCAACTTCTGTTTTTGCGTAAGTTTCAAGTTTGCTGTATACGCTGGAGATGTCGGCCTTTGCGTCAAGATACTTATCTAGTTCTCTTCTTGTATAGAAGTCTTTTGAATTTACTGTCTCTCCTCTGGGATCAGTGCTCCTAAATACATTAGGATTGGAAGCCACATTCTGAGCAGCAACAACTTGTTGCTTAGGAGAGGGCAACGTTCCTACACCAGACCCACAGCCGCCGCCACTTGGAGAAGAGTTAACTCGCTGAGAAGGTGAAGGTAGAGTTCCTCTGTTAGATCCGCCGCTTGTCCCGGCACCAAATACGTTTGCCATAGTCTACTTTAAACTTAGAGGTTATCAATTTCGTCATCTGTTAACACAGTTCTAGGTCTTAACGTCGCGGCATCATTTAATGTTTCGTAGCTATTGCACAATTTGTTTCCTTTCAAATCATAAAATGGTACGGGCTGCTCTACGTAGTGTCCTTCTGATCCTATTTGTACAAGCTGATAATTAGGAAGATCTCGTTGGCGTTGGGGCCCTAAACATTTATTTTTACCAGAGTTTACACAATATAGCTTATCCCAGTATAAGTGCTCTACTCCGTTTTCATCTTTTACCGGGTCAAAATAAGGAAACTTAGCGTGAGCATTTGTATAATAATCACCTGTTGGTATTTTTTTAATATTTATCCAGAGACAAAAAGCGTCACTACATTCTGATTCTATCAGAACAAACTCGCCAGGGACATAGTAGTATTCTCTTTTTTCTTTATAATTATTCCAGCTGTCATCAGAAGGATCAAAGAGATCTTTTTTCCAGCCAGCACTCGCCTCTCCCCACTCTTTTAAATATAGCTTTAAAAAGTAAGGGTCGTATCTCTCAACTAGCTCCTCAACTGTAGGCAATTGAACTGGTTCTGAGACTTCTATACTACAGATTTTTGTCCACTTTGTTCTATCTAGCGGAGGAGATAAGGCAAGGATATCTTCGTTTGCTTCGTATAAAGATATAATATATCCGTCGTCTTCTATATATAAAACTCTGTCCCCGATAAAATACGCTACAACTTCTCTATATCTAGAGATGCTCCACTTATCAATTGTTTCAGAAAAATCTAAGTTTGTAGTACTTTCTTTTATTTCCCAAGGAAAATACACATCACCCCAAGATCTATAAATGCCTTTTTGAAACTCATAAAACTCATAAGTGTCTATAAGCTCTTCTAGGCTAATCCCACAGCTATTAGTCTCGCGCGCGCAGGACTCATCAACCAGGTCACCCTCAGCACTTACTGCTTCTACAGCTGCCTTCTGCTCGTCTGTTAGCTCCGAAGAAGCACAGCCCTTAAAAAATAAGTTGGAGGTTGACATACCTCAACTCTCCTATAATAGATCAGTTATATGTGAATGTATCCATTACAAACGTTAGCTCTAGTGTAGATACGTTTGTAGAAGCTCTATCGGCCTGGCCAAAATTTAACGAGGTAATCTGAGCGTCTGGGATAGTGATGGTTCTGTTTCCTACGGGTGAGGGATCTTCACCACAACTCACAGGAGTAACTGTAAGAGTGATGTAAGAGCAGTCGTAGGTTTTCCAAAAGTCAACAATGTCGGCGTGCTTTTCAGGGTCAAAAGGAACAGAGACAGTAACTTCTGCAAGGGTGCGAGGACCTTTGAGCTGGAAGATACGACCTCTTACACCGTCAGCATACTGAGTAGTTCCTGAGGTGTCTCTGATACCAGAAAAAGTTGTAAAATAGTGCTGGAAAGGGGAGGCCTGGATCCAGTACTGTGCTTGTGTGATAGGCTTATATGCTAACATAGTACGTTATGTATAATGCAATATTTCTAATAGTATTTTAAACTACATGCGCTATTGGAAATAAGGATCAAACCATCTCCAATATCCTTTGGCCTCTGTATCGATAGTAACTGTCTCGCGGTGGACAATATACCTATTTAGTCTAAAAACTGCGTGATACAGAGCAATAAGGCTTTCAGAGTCTTGCTCTGAGAGGCCATCTTGATGGACTAAGCCTTTAAATCTTTGTAAATCTGTTTCTAGTCTTGCTTTTACTTCAAATGTTTCAATTGGTATTTTGCGAAGGCCTCTAATTTCTTCAAAGAATCTTTCTACAACAAAAATGATCTCCCCAGGAGAAGTAAACTCATCTATGCTAAGCTTAGAGATAGACATTTCGTTTCCGGTAGAATCAGAAACAATTCGTTGGAATCCAACGTCGTCAAGGTTACCTTTGAAATTAGCAGAGATTTCTTGAGATATCTTCTGTTTTTCAGAAGGTTCTTCAAAGTCAAATAGCTTCATAAGATCAGCCCCAAACTCCATGTCTTCAGCCATTGGAGCTTCTTCAGCATCTCCTTCTTCTACAGGTGGCATCATCCCGCCCATCATCCCACCATCAGGCATTTCTTGCTTAGTTAGAGAAGGAATGTTAAGCTTGTCTCTAAGCCAGTCTATATCTTCTACTTGATAGCCTATGGCCCCAAGCTGCGAAAGAACCTGAACCATACGAACAGGATCTTCGCGCTGCTTAAGATCTTCAAAGTTACGGACTAATCTAGGAGGGTTTTTACCGGGATAGTTAAGCTCTACTATCCATCGGACCAAAGTGGAGTTAATTGTTTCGTCAAGCTCTTCAGAAAAAGCCTTTGCTTTACGCATACGAACAGAGTCAGCGATCTGATCCCGCGCAAACGACCCAACACTTCCCGTCTCCTGGCCAACGGTAGTTTCACCGTTAATCACGAAACTAATTTGTTGGTCAATGTACGAGATTAACTGATTATAAAGTTCGGGTCTTCCATTACTTTCTAGCCAGTTAATCTCCATTTCATCCGGTATAACAACAGCAGTTTCCTGCCCAAGACGTTGTAAGGCCGTAAATAAGGAATTAACTTCTTCTTCAGGAGTGCCAAGGCTGAACTTACCCACGGCAGTTGGAGTGGTATGCTTATCTGCGTACTGTAACCAAAAATTAAGCAGAGTTCTTCTAAACTCTACAAGCGGATAGAGTTGGCGACCAAGGCCAGAGCCGTGGACATCCATAAAATTGCTATAGGCCCAGTGCCTATGCATTACCATAGACCTAAGAGGAACTCCCATGCCTTCTACTGGAGAAAACATTGTAATAAGTCTAGGGCTTACGGTCCCATCTTCATTAAGCCTAAAAAGAAATCTTCGTGGGTCTCTAGATTTTATTTCTGAAGGTACAATGTACTTTCCTTGCCTCATCCAGCAGATCTCAGCTACTGACATTCCGAGCACTATAGACTCACACATTCCACGGATGAACGTGTCAAATCCAGAGTTTGCAGAAACTAAAGATTCTTTACCATACGATTGTCGAGTATTGCTACCCATCCGATTGATTACTTGACGCACAAACTCTGCGACTTCTTCGTCTTCTGAAGAATCAGAAGCAGGATAAACTTCCCAGGGTCTCTGTACAATCTCACCAATGAGCTTTTCCCAAGCGGCAAGGATTTGGCTGTCGTTGAACAGCCTCATGTACTTCTCGATGGCTCTAGGTCCACCACCACCCTCTTCTAAGAGAATGTCGTCTCTACGAGGTAATATTACTCCGCTGGTAAGGTGCGGGGCACCTGAGTAGGAATAAGGATCCGACTTATATCCAGCTAAGTTACCTTGAGAAACTCCCAGGGAAAAATACCTGTCGAAAAACCCAGATTTAATATGTCTTTGAGGATTTTCAGAGCTCATTGGGTACTTCTACACATCATTCTTCGCTATCTTTAAACTTACTAGGCTCAACTACCTGGGTTAGATCAATAACAATTGTTTCTAGGTTCATAAGCTTTTCTCTTAGCTCTTCCCGGGTAATGTTTCCATTTTCCCATTCTTCAATTAGCTCCTCGGCTCCGTCGACTTTAACGTTATGCCCAGTTGTTAAAATGTTAATTCCTTCTTCCATAGTTCTTGTTCTTTGCGGATAGATTGATACAATGACTTATAAGTTTTTCTCCAAGCTTCGTCGTATTTTCGTACGTACTTGAAGTAGTTTTCCCCCCAAGAATCTTGGGTGTATAGCTCTTTATACTTTTCTGGGACGGTCAAGGAAAATGTTTTTAGCTCTATTGCTAAAATAGCGCTTATAAAATCTCCTCTCTTAGCGATCATTTGATCTTTAAGATCTTCTAGGTCTATATTAGGATGATCTTCTGATATTTTTATAAATAAAGGAGACTTTAAAAGATCAGATTTTTTGGTTATCCTTTCTTTTTTAAGAGTCTCTTCGTAAGCGTTGTCTAAAACTTGTGCCATGAAGGTTGAATTAAACTCGACTTCGGCTCCGTCATTAACTTCTTTCCAAAACTTTTTAAAAGATTCGTAGCATCTAACAATAGTTATATCTGCGTAAGACTGAAGTTTTTGTTTAATCTCTCTTTTTGCGGCCTCTACATAATGCATGTCTTTTCCATCTGGCCAAAGAACACTCCGTTGTGCGAGAGAGTTAGACCAGAGAAAGGTTGTTAAAAGCTTTTTGGTCCTAGAGTCGCTAAGATCTTTTTTAGGCAGATCGTCTATATCCTTAATAGCTTTTTTCCATTCGTAAAAAATATCTATTGCTTTGTTTTCTGATGCCTGCCACACCGGGGTTTTTGAAAGCTTTCCGATATGCGTTTCGTCGAGTTCTCCGTACCCAGTTAGTTCGTTAATAAGCACGTCGTCTTCAGAGAGATTTTGAGTGGTTATTATTTTAGGTCTTGAGGTACTTTTGATATGTGCATTAAACTCAACAACCCACTTATCGTGAATAAGTTGTTGTTCTAGCTTCCATTTATCATGCGCTAAAATTTTATCTAATGCAGACTCCTCAATATTACACAGTGCTAGAATCTCCTGAGTTTGCATTAGCTTCTGACTTTCTTAACTTTAGGTCTATATAGCTCATTATATCACGATAGTTCCAACAATGCTCAATTTTTGTAAAAAGTTTACTGTCTATTCTATCTAAATCCATGCCGAACGTGAGTAACCTATTTAAATCATCCCAGCAATTACTTCCTGGCTCGTCAAATAAGAATATTTTTTTATCGTCCTCTACTTCTGTTTTTTCAAGCGTATGAAGTGCAGAGAAAATATTAGAAATTCCTAGAGTGTCCCAACCTATAAAAACAATATAGTCTGAAGATTTTATTACGGTCTCTGTAACTGACTGTCTAGTCTTTACCTCAACTCCTTCTTTTTCAGTTAAAACCTGCTCTAAGTGTACAGCCATTTTATTTAGGTCAGAAACTGCGTCAACAGATTTTGTTTTTATAATAGTAACAGAGATTTTAGAAGGCATAGTTTCAAATTTGCTACAAAGCTTTAAACTTAAAGTTTAAAGTTTAAAAAAAGCGTGCGGATATGCTAACTGCATTAACTCAACAACAAGCGAACGCCATCGCTTCAAATCTTTCTTTCGTGGTGGATCAAGCTCTTAACGCGTATGAGCAAACGCAAGGAGAAATAGAAATAAGTGCTAAGAGAAAGGCTTATAAAAAATTATACGTCGATTTACTAGGGGACGTACTAAATAGGATATTAGAAGAAAAACCTACGTCTATAATTCCTTTATATAATCAGTTAGCTTTCACGCTAGTGGAGCTAGGATTTGATGTTACTCTATTTGTAACTATACTGGCGTACTGTCAAGAAGTTTTATTTCAATTTATAGCGCAAAGTGGTGGCAGAAACACTCAGCTAGAAAATTATATAGAGAGGTACATATCTGAAATTATAAAACAGATTACCCAAGAAAAATTATTTCAAAAGGGACTAAAGTCAGATCAGCTTATTCAATTAGTAGAAGAATATGCCCCGTCGTTTACTATAGAAAGAGAGGAGTACTTTAAAGACGAGATTTCAGAAAGAGTCTTGCATACCTTAATTCCTGAGTACCTTTACTGGGAATATCAAAAAGAACAATACAAAGAGGGTGCTTCTTTTAGCACAAAAAGACTTACTATATATAATAAAAGAGTATACTCTTTGAATCAAGGTATAAGCCAACCGACGTTTTGGGATTTTAATAAAGAAGAATGGGCAGAATTTAATTCAAAATTTTTATCCAAAAAAGAAAGATTTTTAGATAAATTAAAAAACAATGCCGAAGTGTATGTAAACCAAGCTCTTACTAACTCAAGAGATATTAACGGTATCATATCTGATTCTGAAATAAAAGAGGTAAAGAGCTCACTCACCTACGACGAAAAAGATCTTGGCCTTACATTTGCTGGTAAAGGAAAAGCGGTGCTAACAAATATTCTTTCACTAAAAGCAACGGTAAACTACTTTGGAGGGTACGAAGGATCTCCCATTGGAGATGTGGATTTTATTGCTAGTTTTTGTGAAAAATTCTATGCAAGCTTATATGGTAGAGTTGCCAACACGGGATTTGACGGAGAAGAAGGCGTAAGTCTTTTTGGGAGGTTTAACTCTCTTTTTCTTTCTGAAGAAAAAACAAACAAAATTGCTGGGTTGAACTTCTTAGATAATTTCAAGTCTTTAAGATCTTTCAAGCAAAAATTAAAACTTCCTGAAAGTATCTTAATAGAAGATAAGCCTGGTGAAGAAAGCATTAAGATTATCAGTTATAATCCCATTTACGCCAAGTATAAGGACGGCATAGAAGATAAATATACGTACAAAAATCCCAATCCGTACTCTGATGAAGCTGACGTTGACATTGTCTTATTTGGAATAGAGAGACTTTTATCGCTTGCAAATTTTGTTGCAGACGCTATTGACAGCCTTAATTCCTCCTTAACAAAAGAAGGTCTGTTACCAGGATATGAAGGCTATGGTCCTATATCTATTGAAATTGCAGAACTTGGAAACGTATTTATTCCCACAAAAGTTCTTGCAGAAAACTATCAAGGCTCTAAAGTCCTGCCAGGATTCAATGGCATGCTTTCTTACTTGTTAAGCTCTTATAGAAAGCTGTCAGACGTTTTATATCGCCCGCCATTAACCTCAGAGTCACTTACAGAGATCGCCTCTTGGGCTAGGAAAATTCAATTTAATCTAGAGCAGCTGAACTCTGGTATAGAAGGTATTGGGTACCTCCCAGGAAGTTTTGTACCTGATATTTCTTTCAAATTTTCTATTCTTGAAAAGAACGAATTAGCTAATCAGCTGAGATCTTTGAGCTTCCAAGAAGGAGAAATTGATTTATTTTTATCTGCTGAATCTTTTGAAGATTTGCTATTAAAGTTTGCTCCAATAACGGACTCTAAAGACCAAATCTCTTTCTTCAGAGCTTATGAACTATCTCAGCTAATCTACGAGTATGGTGGGGAAAGCGCAATAGATAGCTATATTAACTATCTCTACTTACAAGACGAAAATAGCTTAGTAAATATATTAAATTTTGCTATTAAAAATAAAAGCTCAGCAGTTACCTTTAACGAGAGCAAGTATGGGAAGCTAATTGGTTTGCTTATTAATCTCACTTTTGCAATTGATCCAGACCAACTGCAAGTCTTCAAAAAATATTTATCTGGAAACTATTTGGACCTATTTGAGTCTATTTCTTATCTATTGCAAAATAAAGAAACAAATATGCTTCTAGACAAGGATAAAATTAACCTTTTAAAACCCATCACTGAATCTTTAATTTATGGGCAATCCGTCTTTGGTTACGACTCAAAATCAATAGATTATATGACCGCTAATGAAAATGCTCCTTTAGCCTTGAAGCAGTGGTCTAAGCTTATAGATAAAAACTTAGGGGGAGCATCAACTAATCTTATTCAGAATTTGTTTGATAAAAGCAATGGTCTAACACCTAAAGAGCTAATTTCTATTTTAAATACTAAAGACGCTAGAGGTCATAATGAGTATGAACAGCTAATAGATGGGTATAGTGGGGGAAGACTAACAAAAGTAATTAATTATGGATATTTAAGTGGGGTTTTACAAAAACTTAGCTACTACTCTAATTCTTATCAAGTTCCTAACTTCTTTATATCTCCAGAAAATCCTATTGAGCTAGGTTCTCTTGTCTTTTTAGTTCAAAATCTATCAACTCTTCTAGATATAACAACTACGAGCTTTGTTAATTCTTTAGATTATAAGTTTGGCCAAAATGATATTGGGTTATACCCCTTTGAAAATATAGTTAATGCTCAAAATAAAAAGCCAGAAGAGTTCTTTAAAATAATCAAAGGCCTTATTCCTGTAGACGGAGACCTTACTAATATAGGAAGTCCCAAAGTTGATGGCCTAGCAGAAATCTTCAATTCTCCGGGTATAGGTAATTCTCCTGTTCCAGAGTCTATACCTAGAGAACAATCTATTACGCCAGAGCAGGCTAATTTATTCTCTCCTCAGATTAAAGAAAATTTTTCTTTTATAGCTAATAAGGAAAGTTCTGATATTACTGCGGCTGATGTTATCAGCAAATTTGTTACATTTGCAAAAGATCATAAGTCTCTCATAGAGGCTAATTCTAAAGATTTTAGAGATACCTCTTCTCTTTCTCCGTACAGAAATATTAATAATATCTCTGAAAAAAGATCAAATACACCAGGTAACGAAGTAACTAGTACCTTAGGTGTAGAAAATGCCGGGCCTATAGAAAGAGTTGCAGAGATAAAAATTCCATCGACGTATCCTCAAGAAACTAAAGTCCAAGAAAAAATAAAAAACTCTGTGGCTGATGGGCTAATTTCAGAAAAGTTAATTGAAAAATTTAGTCCTTTAGAATCGTGCAAAAAATTTGGCGGAAGTAAATGTGAATCTAGAGTAGAAAGTAACGTGAACTCTTGTGGTACTGCAATTAATAAGTCTATATTCTCCCAAAGAGACACAACTTCTTTCTCTCCTATAAATAATAACTCTATTATTATAGATAGGCCTTACGGCTCTTTTGCTGAACTGAAACCCGAGGCTTTATTCCTCCCCTATAGCGCCAACAATAAACCTGCTTATTTCAAGCTTTTAGGAAACGATCTAAAGATTAGTGATAAGGGAATACCTATTCAAAAGGAAATAAAAACAGACCCTGTAATTTTCTTAAAAAGAGAAGAAGAGGAAGCTAACGAGTCTCTATACGCCTCTTACTATAACACAGAATATGGGCTTATTGAGTCCATTAAGGGAGGCTTTGAAAGAGATGACTCCTTTAAATGCTCTTTATTAGAGGACCCATATGCCCATCTTGCCTGTATGAACTTGCTAAAATGTAAAAGATTTAAAAGAGGGCCAGGCGGCAAATTTTTAAATTTCTGTCCTAAAACTCTTTCTGGAGGCCTATTCAAATGAGAATATCTACGAGTTTTTTAATTGACTCTAAAGACGTAAAGATTTTATCTTTTAATAAATCTCAAAGATCATCTTTTAATTACGTTAAATTTTTTGACGAAGAAGAGATATCTTCTGACGAAGCGTATCTGTACAAACAAAAAACTAATTCTATGGTAGTATCCATAGACACAAATTCTCCACAACCAATTAAAGAATTTAAGCTTACAAACCAAAATATTTTAACTTGGGATGACTTGTGGATAGAAGAAGAGAGCACGTACAGTGTAGATCCCAAAATAGAGGTGATGAATTTACAAAGAAACTCTTTGCTCTATGCTAATTTTAACTTAAAGAGAAGCTATTTAAAAAATTTAAATTTAGAAGGAAACTCTGATTTAAAATCTTTTGTGGCGACAGAGCTAGAAAATTTAGAAGTTTTAAATTTAAATGATTGCTTAAGCTTAGAAGTAATTAATTTGGGATACTCTAAAAATATCAAAGTATTAAGTTTAAAGAATTGTAGACTTACAGAAGAAGCTATGGAGAGGGCGCTATTTTCTTTTACGCCTACGCTAACATCTTCTTCAAATATTATACCCGGAACCGTTCCACCCTTTAGAAAGAATTATTCCACTATGATAGATCTACGTGGAAATGATATCAACTGGGGGAATACTAGGATTGCTTCTAAAATAAGATTATTAGTCACTAATAACTGGCTTGTTTTATGGGATAATCCCCCTCCTACGAGTATAATACCGATACAAATGTACGCATTCTTCCCTAAGAATATTAAAGAAACGCAAATTAATCAGCACTATGGCAGACCTTCGATCTAGATTTATTGAAGATTACGCCGGAGGATTGTTAAATGTCTCCAGGCAAGAATTGGCCAGCACAGGAGAAGTGCTTTCTCAAGATGGGCTACTTTCTGACTCCACTCTATTTGTAGAAGATGGATCAGGCACAAAAAGTGGGCTGATGCTTGGCACTTCTTTATGTGAAGTTGTTGACCCAACAACGGACCAGGGAGTGGTAAACGTCAGATTCGCAAATAGGACTTACGCTGGGATCAGAGACTTAAAAATATTTTCTACAGCAATTGCCTCTGCGCAGGCAGCATTGGCAGATGCTTCTTCCTCCTCTATTACAAATTTAGAGAACGCTTTCGAGTTATTGGAAGACTCCGTTTCTACTATCGCAAATAGCTTTGATTCTAGATCTGACCAGGTAGACTCCAAACTCTCTAGAATTGACGATTTAACAGCGGTAGAGACTAGTTTGACAGAAGTACTTGCTGAGCAGTCCGCTCTATCAAATAAAACCCAAGTAAACGCTGATTCTATCGAAGATATCTACAAGCGAGTTAGAAAAGTAAATAATCTTGCGCTATCAGCGTTTAATAGCTTTGGTAGCGTTGTTTCTATCTCGGTTCTTTCATCTGCTAATACTAGTAGGACTGCTGGTAATTACAATATAGATAATTTATCTGGAAGCAACGGATCTGATTTAGATTTAACAATATCTGTAGATGTAAATGGCTTAGCTTCTATAACCTCTATAGATGACACCGGGGCAAACTTCTTAGAAGGAGAAACTGTTACTATTCCAGATTCTGACCTTGGAGACGGAGGAGCCGAAGATCTCAGACTAAGAGTTAGTCAGGTTTCAGAAAATATAACAGACTTAAATAAAATAGTACCTCAAATTAAAGACTTAATAAGCAAAGTTAATGAAATAATCACAGCTTTTGCTTAGGCAAAAGTTTCTTGGAGAATTGCTCTTTCTAGTCTTACGGAGTATAAAGGTCCTATTTTTTTAAATATAATAAATATTATTCCTTCTTCCTTGTCTTTTTCAGTAGGTAGGAGCTGATCTGTTACGCTGTCCAGAGTATCTTTACCTCCAAGCATTTCGCTAATATCATCTTTATCGAACATCCAAGTAATATCGCTATTGTCTTTAGTCGCAACATACAAAGCAATAGGACCTCCATCTTGAGCGATCTTTTTGAACATAGGAGTAAGCTCTTTCTCATCACGAGAAAGATTTTCAAAAATAGATTTTATCTTTTTTCGATCTTGAGGACTTTCAAACATTACATTTTTTCTACGTTAACGCCTAATTTTCTTAGTACGTTTATACCATCTCCAATGCGGTACTCATTTCTATAGTATACAGTTTTAATACCGCTTTGTGCAATCATTTTAGAGCAATCTGGACAAGGACTGTGAGTGCAAAATAGCTCGGACTTATCAATTGATTCTGAAGACTTGGCCATTTTTATAAGAGCATTCTGTTCGGCGTGAAGAACAAAGGGATTTGTACTGCCATCTTCTAGTTCGCAGCAATTAGTGTGAAAACCAGACGGTGTACCGTTCCAGCCATGCGCCAAGATACTTCCGTTTTTAACCACAATTGCTCCTACTTTTAATTTAGTACAATTTGAAACCTGGGCAAAAAGTTCAGCTGTTTTCATATATGCTTCTTTTATTTCTGGTTTCATAGTCTTAGTATATCTGACTATATTATATCATTAAATAGGCTTATGTTTGATATCTTTAATACCTTGTTCTTCTTTTAGGTACTTTTTATACGCCTCAAAATGTCGCATGTCCTCTTCACCTAAAAAAACTTTACCGGTTTTAAATGGCCGAACCCTCCTCTTCTCTGCGGGTTTTTCTTCAACCTCACTCGGCTCGGGGTCCGTAAAAAAGTTCTCTAGCTCTTCTTGAGGGATTTTTGACGGAGTTTCGTCTTTAGTCAGCTTGCTTAGCCTTGCTTTTCTAGTAGTCATATTCTTCTTCTCTTGCAACTTGAGCACCCAGCCCAACCTTGCACTCTAGAAGGCCCAGGGTACTGAGTACCAGGGGCGTCTCCCGTTGGACTTACTTCGTAAAGTCCTGGAGCAAGAGTCGAGGCATTTTTTGTTTTAGCTTTTTCTGTCCAGTTTTGCCATCCCCACATGTCTTCTGAGCCGTATACGTGAGGATTTTGTTCTGTGTTTTGTGCCATTATTCTTCGTGTGTTGTACTGAGGGCCTTGATTGACTCTGTTAGAGCTTCTTAAGTATCTTTCTTGAGCTAGTGCTTGTTTGACGTAGTCATTGTTTTGAGTAGGTCTTGCTCTATAGTCCGAATTTGTACGAGATTCGGTCCAGTGCCCGTACGGAGAGCTTGAAGAATTTATTGCCATATCTTATCTCTTCTAAGATGTCTTTAAACAAAAAATCAAAATTAAGGTTTAAAGAAAGTTACGTATATATAATCACAAACCATGCCTTCTAGCAAAATGTCTCGGCCAGGAGTAGAAGAGGATCAAGAAAGTAGCTTTGAAAATTTTGATTTCGGCGAACCAGAAATAATCCCTGTAGAGATATCTCAAGGGAAGTATCTTTATCTAAAAGAGCCATGCGCTGACGACCTCATTAATATTTCTGAAATTAATAGTAACGAGAAAATTAGTGAAATTGAAGCGACTCTTCAGACAATTTGTGTTCTTCATTATCCTCAAAACGGCGGCAAAAGGCTCTCTTTAAAAGATGCAAAAAAATTAACTGCGCGGCATCTTAAGAAGATCGGTGAGGCATTGAACACCTTATTAGGTGGTGATGAACAATAAATACTCTCTGAGTAGAGAGCACAATTATACGATTTTAATAACCGATAAAAATAAAAAGTCACTTTCATTTAGAGATATCACGGGGGAAGACCTAGAATACTTAGAAAGATTTTTCCAAGAAGGTAAGACTCTATCTGTAGAGGAAACTATAAGTATTTTGGAGCTTGTAAACGTATCTGATGTACGAATTAGTAAGCTTACGTTAAGAGTAATAAGGGAAGTATTTGATATAGTTACAGAAGAAATACTTTGTAATTATATGCCTAAATTTAAGTGGTTAGAAGTTTGTTACGCTCTACAAAATAATTCTTTTGTCGCGCTGAAATTTTTTGAATCACAACCAATGACAAAAGTAATGGCGATGATTCAAGTACATCAAAATGCAATTGCTGAAATGAAGAAACCCCAAAAATAAATGACCGATGAACTTCGCCTAAAACTTATCCTTATTCTTTGCTCGATAGCCACTCAGCAAGATCAAATTAGGCTAAAAGAGTTCGTGCTAGTTTGCTCTTACCATGTAACAGACGTAGATTTTAATAAAATAATGAGAAAAGCTTTAAAAATATTAGATATCCAAAAATGCGGGTCTGAAAGCTGCCCAGACTGGCTAATGAATAACCTTTTTGAACTGTATAGAAATAGTACAGAAGATTAAAGATTAAAAAAGACTGTTTGTTTAAAGGTCTTCTGAAAGGCCTCTTACTTTGTAAAGAATTATTTTATGGCTAATCCTGTAAACATTAATGTAGGCGCTATTCAGCGTCCTGGAGTGTTTGTTACTCAGTCATCGACTGGTGGATTACCTCAACCCATAGCTTCTCATGCTATTGGTTATATCTTTGGATCTACTCCTGTAGACCCATATGATACAAATCCCGTTGACGAGTATTCAGCTCTCCCACCATATCAACCAACACAGATTGGTTCATTAGAAGATTTTGTTCAAAGAGCAGGCGGTACGCCATCTGCTTCGAACAACCCGCAATCAATGATCTCTTACGATTCCGTAAAGTCATTCTTTGAAAACGTGGGTGTGAACGGAATCCTCTACTATACCCGCGTAACCCCAACACCCGAGTCGAAGGTTGTTGTAAATAAAGGCGCTGGTTGGAATCTTTTTGCTTTAAAGATCGGCGATCGTTACTTTGGGGATAAGTCCTTAGGTGTTAACGACTCGGACGGTGTTGCTATTAAAGTGATCACAACTACAGCTCTTGATGCTGACGACAACGCCTTTGATATCGTCGGCTACCTTGGCAAAACTGATCCTGATTTTAACACGTTCTATAAGATTGAGCAAGACGAAGTAGAAGCATCGAACGCAACTTTTAGAATTTATTCTAAAGACTCTCGCGTAATTCCAACCATTCAAAGCTTTAAAGGCTACCAGATCTCTGATACCGCCTATGCATCTCCTACAGACGCAGGTGTTGTTAGTCGTTATGTCCCCGTTAAAGAACTCAACTTCCGTTGTGTTTCTAGAGACGTATCTACACAAGAGCCTATCCTCTTTGTATCTGGTGCCGCGATCGGAAACTTCTTAGGAGAAACTTCTAAGACCGTTAAAACGGATCCTTCGGCCGCCTTTACTGCCTCTACCGGAGTGGTAAAAGTTGCAGACATCGATGATCTTAAGATCGGCGGTGTGGCTCTTGCTGCAGGCGACAAGATCGCATTTGAAGGAGCAGCTGGTGAACTTCCTACTGGAAATATCTTCTATAGCACAGTATATACAGTATTAAGTGTAGATGTTGGCGCTGACACCTTTATTATTAATAATGGATCAAATGCGGCTCTTACATTTACCAGCAACGACTTAACATCTGTAGTTACAGTTCGCAGACTTGCCTATGACCCTTCAGTTGCTGCTGATAACCAGCAAGCAATCGAGGACTTCCTGGTTGACCAAGAAGTATATGCTTCTGCTTCTGCTATCCCTGATGATAAGATCGTCGCTGTTTCAACTGACGAAAGAGTCGGAAAAGATGACCATGTTCGTTGGGCTGATGCTGCTGCTGCTTACTATCAGTGGGATGCTTCTGGCTCTGCCTTTACTCCTGGTGCTGATGGAACAGGTCTTACTAAAGTCCCACAGGGAACAATTACTTCTGTTGGTGGCAACGTAAACAGACTCGGATATGTCCCTGACACTATTCAATCTTTCTACGTTAACATTGCTGGAGAAAACAGAGTAATCATCGCTAACGGTGCTACTCCTGCCGAGCTTACGGATAGCGTTTCCTCTTCTATTAGAGAAATTCTTGAAGAGAAAGAGCTAGAAGCTTATTATAATGTTGAGTCAGTTGTAGAAGACTACGAGACATCTCTTGGAATAGGTGGATACGCTCCTAATAACGGAGAAGCAATTGGTGCTAGCTTAAGTGTAACAGGTGCTCCGGCGCTTCGTCCTTCAAACGACGGAAAAGCACTTACAGGAACCGTTGCAGTTACCTCTGGTTCTACAACTATCCAAGGCGCGACATCTTCACAGACGGGAACTTTAAATCTTGAGGCTAATGGTTCCTTAATTGGATCCGGTACTAACTTTAATAGTGTTCTTGCCGCTGGATACAGAGTTCTTATCGGAGCTAAAACTTACGAGGTTGTAGGAGTCACTTCTGACACCAACGCCGTCGTTCGTAACCCTGCTGGAGATACGGCTTCTGGATCTGCTTTTAGCACAGTATCTACTAAGTTCACGGAAGAAATTTATGAAGGATCTTACGTTGTAATCAACGGCTATCGCTTTAAAGTTGACTCTGCTGTTACTCGTGATGATCAGTTTGAAGTCGAAGTTGCTCCTACGTTTACCACTTCTTCTACTGTAGTTTATCTTGACAGCTCCATCGCTAACGGTTTCTATCGTCACGATTATGTTCTTAAGGTAAAGATTACATCTAAAAATGGTATTCCTTCCCCTGTTGTTGCTGGTCTTGACCGCTACGGCAAAAAGGATTCTAACGTTTCAAGAGTTAACTCTTTGAGCGAAGCGGCTGACTTTGTTAACTACAAACTCTCGGCAAAAGCGCGCTCTCAAGACTTTGTGTACGCTATTGAGCAAGGTATGGGATCAGGCGATTATCGCCCCGGATTCTTACTTGCACCTGAAGCATTTGGTTCATTCAAAGCCACTGTAGGCGGAATGACTAAAACTCAAGCTCGTGAAGAAAGAGTAAAAGTTACCCAATCATTGCTCAGAGCTGCCGAAGGTAAGCTTGGAGAAGTCGAGGGTATTTCTGGAACTCAGCATATTGCTCTTATTGATTGCGGAGCTGATGAACTCAGCCTTAGCGAAGTGCAAGATGAGCTTGCCTTTGTTAAAGGAACCGCCGGCGTACCTTTTGGTCACGGTGCTTTCTACGCTCCTTATATTAAAAACTCAAGCGGACGTTTTGTACCGCCTAGTAGCTTTATTGCCGGTATTGCCTGTTCTCGTTATGTGAACGAAGGCTTCCAGCAAGCACCTGCAGGAGCAAGATATCCACTAAGAGGAGCCACTGGCCTCCGCTTTGATATCACGGCTCAGCAACAAGAAGTTACTTATCCTTTAGGCCTCAATCCAATTAGGAGCCTTCCTAATAGAGGAATTGTTGCTTGGGGTGCTCGTACAATGAGCTCCAATGCACTCTTTAAGTTTGTCAACACACGTGCGATTCTAAACGTACTTCTTGACGTACTTGCAAGAAGCTTTGATGATGTTCTCTTTGAGCAAATTGACTCTGCTGGTACACTTTACGCTAGGGCCAAGTCTATTGCCTCTCAGGTAATGGGACAACTCTATCGCCAAGGTGCACTCTTTGGAGCTAGACCAGAACAAGCTTACTTAGTTGTTTGTTCTGATGCTAATAACGCTGTTAGTGATCTAGAAAATGGAACGTTAAGACTCGATGCTTATGTGGCTACTTCGCCAACTCTTGAGCGTCTTGTTGTTACCGTTGTAAGAACACCTGCTGGTCAGGTTGCTCAGGTACAAGATACCTTCTCTAGAAATGTTGACAGATTCGATTACTTACTTAACGCAACTACGGTCTAATAATTAAAAATGTCTAATAATAAGGAGCAAATTTTAAACGCTGAAGAGCCACTTTCTTCTCAACAGCCCAAAAAGGCCGTGCACATCGAAATGTTCAGGGCTGGTCCTCAGATCAGTTCCGCCGGGCAAAAAATGATGTTCACTGAGGAGGATTTGGACCAGGTGGTCGGTACTTACGTTCCTGGCCAACATGAAGCTCCGTTAATTATTGGGCATGATCAAACGGACTCTACACCTGCGTTAGGGTGGGTAAAAAATCTTTGGAGAAAAGGTAAAGCATTATGGGGTAACGTCGAACTTACCCCTAAGGCTGAAAAACTGATTAAAGATGGAGTGTTCAAGAAAGTAAGTAGTTCTTTCTACTTGCCAGACGCGGAAACAAATCCGCACCCTGGAAAATTGGCGCTCCGCCATCTTGGATTAGTTTCGATTCCCGCCGTAAAGGGACTCACTGCTTTTTCCGAAGGTGAATTTAACGACGAAAAAATTATCAATTTAGCTCCTGAAGAGGGAGAAACCGTTATTTCGTTTAAAGAAGCCTTAGAAACAAACAACTCTACTATGACTAGAAAAAGAAAAACTGCTGACGAGGTTCAGGAGGTCTCAGTAGATCATGCTGAGGGTGGAATGACCGTCAATATCAACATAGGAGGCAGTAAGCCTTCTGTATATGACGACTCTGGTAACCAGGTCGATGAAACAGGCGCTCCAGCCGACTACAAGATGGAGTACGCCGCTGACGAAGAAACAGATGAAGAAATGGCCCCTGAAGCCGATGCTGAAGCCCTTGAAGGTGAAGGCGAAGGCGACGACATGGGTCTAGAGGACGAGGGTGGTGAAGAGGCACCTGAGGCTCCTGAAGAAGAGGGAGAAGCACCTGCTGAAGAAGGCGGTGAAGAAGAGATGGATTCCGAGGGAGAAGGCGAAGAGCCTGCTAAAGAGGACGGCGCGGAAGATATTTCTGGCGAGATGGAAAATAACGATAAGAAAATTGCCTCTCTAGCTGCCGAATACGACGAAGACGAGCTCTTCCAAGCATTGGCTCTCAAGAAACAAGCTACCTCCATGATGGAGAAAGATATGTCCTACGGCGAAATGCCCGAAGGCCTTAAAAAGCACATGGAAGAGAAAGAGGGTAAAGAGGAAGGAGACGACGAAGAGAAGAAAGAAGAAGTCAGTGACAACGCCGAAGAGGTAGTTGATAATGCTGAAGAAACTTCTGAAAAAGAAGAGGAAAAGAAAGAGAAAGAAGAAGAGACTGAGGCCAAGGCTGATATGGCCGAGGATGAGAAAGAAGAGGACGAAGACGAAGAAAAGAAAACTGACATGTCCGAAGAGGTTAAAGAAGTAAAGAAAGAAGAGTCAGCCGACCACGCTGAAGAAGCTGCACCTGTGGCTACCGAATCTCTAGATCATAGCGAATCCGCTATTGGAGATCAGAGTGTTGACACCCTCAACGCTCGTGTAGCCGAACTCGAGGAAGAGCTTAACAAGCAAAGAAAGCTAGCTCGCGAGAAAGAAATTTCTTCGTTTGCTGAAGGACTCTATGAGTCTGGCAAGCTTACGGAACAAGTTGTACCTAAGGGTGACCTTGTTCGTTTCATGGAGACTCTTAATCATAAGAACTCTGTGAATTTCTCTGAAACCGGTAAGGCATCTCAATTTGACTTCATGCGTGGAGTTCTTGATTCCCTACCTTCTATGGTTTCATTTGAAGAATTTGCAACACCATCATCGGCTCCTAAAAAGTCGAAGTCGGTTGAGCCTAATGCTTCTGGATACGCTTACGATCCAAACACGGCTAACGTTCACGCCGATGCATTATCTTATGCAGAAGAGAACGAATGCGACTACTTAACTGCTGTTAAGTTTGTCATTGCAAACAATAACTGAGGTAATTACTAATGGCAACTGACCCACGCTATATGTCTTTTGACCACCAGTATGTCGAGACCGTATCCACTAGTGCTTCTATTGAAGCTCACCGATTCGTGACTCGTGCTGGTGCTTATGCCGGTGGAGGCTTATACGCCGCCGGTGTTTCTGTTTATGATGCTCCTGGACAAGGTGAACTCACCGCCAAGGGCTATCAAGTTGAAGACGGCACTAACGCCGTATATGAAGGACAACTTAATCCTTCTACGACCCCAGCTAAGCCTGGAGTATTCCCTTATCAGGGTCTTCTCTCCATCGTTACTGAGGGTATCGTCATTGTTGAGGTTCTTGACGGAGCTACTGGTGACATCGCCCTTGATGACGCCGTTGCTGCTTCAGGTACAGATGGCAAAGCTTACAAAGCTGCCTCTGGTAACTTGATTCTTGGCCGCGCACTTGATGTTGCAGCCAATGGCGTTGCTGGAAGATACATTCGCGTTAAGCTTCAGCAAGCTGGCGCAGAGGCTTGATAGATACTAAAGGAGAAAACTAATCATGATGAACCTAGATCAGGTACGCGTAATTGACCCTATTCTTACGCAACTCGCCCAAGGCTATAAAAATGCCGAAGGCGTAGCTACATTCTTCGGTCCCGCGGTATCTATGAATACTCGCGCCGGCCGTACGTTGGTATTTGGCAAGGAAGCCTTTGCCGCTCAGAACTTCCTCCGTGCTCCAGGATCTAACATCCAGAAGATCCAAAACGAGTTCGGAACCAGAAGCTTCTCGCTCCGTCAGGAAGCGATCAGCTGGGAGATTGCTGAGGAAATCGCAGCAGAAGCCAAGAATGGCGCTGCTCAGCTTGACCTTCGTCAGTACGCTGCTAAGGACGCTGCAAATCGTCTTATGCAGTCCTGGGAGATCACCGTTGCAACTGCTGTCCAAGACGCAGCTGCTTACGAGACTACCTGTACTCAAGACCTTGCAACTCTTAATAGTGGCGCTGACCAATTCGGTGCTGCTACTTCTGACGTTGAAGTTCTAATCGATGAAGCTAAGGAATCTGTTCGTTCTCAGATCGGTACCTATCCTAACAAGATGGTTATCAGCCCTGATGCTTTCAACGCCCTCAAGCGTAACAAGAGAATCAGAGACTTCATGCAGCGTGGCGTTCTCGTCAACGAAGCGACTCTTGCCAACATCTTTGGCCTTGACGAGATTCGTGTTGCACGTCGTCTTAAGCTTGACCAAACGGATGGAAAGCTTAAGAACATCTATAGCGGAACTGCTATCCTCTTCTACCAGCCTTCTGGTGCTACCGACGGTTTCGCTCCTGCTCTGGATGCAAACTACGGTAACCCTGCTTTCGGATACACCTACACTCTTGCTGGTTATCCTATTGCTACTCCTGAGCGTTTCAACATCGAGCGCCGTGTATTCACCGGTGACATCCTTGTCGAGCGTTCCTTCGAGCTAGTCGGCATGGGCGAGAGCGGTAAAGTTGGCGCTGGTTTCTTATTCGAGAACTGCGTTTAATTAATCGTCAAAAACTTGACAAACTGGCTGACCTTCGGGTCGGCCCTTTTTGTTTAAAGTAAAACAGAAGAAAATATGATCTATGTCAGGTCCTCAACCACCTAGAGATATACACGGAGCCGCGAATAATTGCTCGCCCGCCACAGTGGATTATTTTATTTCTGTGTTTGGTTTTCAAGAAGCTATAGAGCTATCTAACATTGAAGATCCAACTGGAAACAATATTGATGTTACTAAGATTCAATTAGCCTTAAATGACGCAGGTCAGCTAATTAACAATTATATAGATAGCGCCCCACCGCAAGGAAAAGTCTTAATTGCCGGTTCTTATAGAAGAACTCAAGCAACAATTGCTAGGTACTATCTAGATGTATTAAGACCACGTACTCAAGTCCAAGAGGCGTCAGAAAAAGCCCTCCAGCAACTAGAGATGTGGGCCGCTAAAGGTAGCCCAAGTACTGGGTTTAAATGGCAAGAAGCTTATGCTTACTGGAGATCTGGTTGCTCGATGACAAAGAGCTCCTATCAGAGAGGAAGAAGCTTCACCGATCCTTCTCTTAATAAGTGGGTACTTCGTGAAGGAAGTAACGACCGTGGATTCCCGTTTGCAAACAGAGAGGCTGTTGTACTCAACAGAAACTCAGATAAAGGCCTTGCTTTAGAAACCCAAGGGGTTAAAGAAGTTATTCCAGACAGCGCATATGAAATGAATGAGCTCGTAGATGCTCTTGAGTCTACAAGAGGTCTTTCTAGTTTTACAAATACAGACCAAGCCACAAGTCCTGCAGAAGGAGATGGCTTAGTTGCAAATAATGACACCGCTTCCGCCGACGGTGAGTTCGATAACTATGGCGGATTAACTACTAACGATACGTTCTAATGGCCACTAACTCATATAAAGGATACAATCCATTTTATCCAACAAATGCTGGAGGCGGAGCATTTTATCTAACAAATAACGACGCCGGAAACTGCTACGGGTATAGAACCGGCCTTAAAAGTGCTGTTTTTCCTGATGGCACAAAATACAAAGAAGACGCTGATGCTCTTCGTCAATATATTATAGAGCTTGAATCTACAAGAAAATTACAGGATCTTGTAAACGTAGAGTTTTCTAGAGATGTTAAAAAAGGTGATTTTTTGGTGTATGATAACACTAAAGGAAAATGGGTGCTTACAGATTTTCTATCTGGCGGTGAGTTCTGATGCTTTTAGAAATTGAAAATCAACTCCATCGTAGAGTTCATTCTACCTTGGGGCAAAGCGCTGTTGTACTTCGCTTAGCTGAAGAATTAGATCAATCGGGAAGGGTTGCAGAGCAAGCCATGATAATTGTTAGCTTTGTTTCTGCAAACACAGCAAATGAGATGGGTGGCGGAGCGTACATTCCTACAATTCGTTCTAGGAAAATGACCTACACCGTCACACTAGTTCAAAAGCAAACTCAAAGAGAAGGGCATAGCTTTTCACTACCTTTGTTAGATCTTATTGCTGACGCAGTTACAGGGTGGGTGCCTGAAGTTCCTGGGTTAGAGTTCGCTACCGGATTTGAATTAGAAGGGGAAAGGTTTGTACAAGTAACAGATGCTTCTCAATTTATATACGAACAGAGCTATTCAGTAACTGTTACTATATCAGACGGTAGATTTTATAGCCAGCCTTGTGCTGCATTTGATCCCATATCCATTGAGGATTTCTTGCCGAAAAGAAAATGCTTACTCACTCCTTCTGGAGAAAATACAGGGCTCGCAGTTTGGACTAGAATAACAGGTCCTGAGAGCACCGAAAGCTTTATTGTAGAGGACTCTCGAACTTGCAAGAGATACTTAGGAGATAGATTGGAGCTAACTTGCGGAAGCGATTTAGATGGTACTGCAACTTATAAGTTCATTCCAGAAAAAGCGATTACTTACGATTCCCAAGGAGTCGCTACCGTAAAAGATTCTTTAACTGCTTCTGGACCTTTATCTAACGTTTGGAAATGCGATAAAGATAGAAAAACAGATTTACCACCGTGGTTTAAGCTAGATGTAGACTTCGGGCTGTGGAGAAATGAAGCAGGAACTATTGCAAATCAAGATCCTTTAACATCTGCAGTTCAAAAAACAAAATTTAATCCAGACACAGAATATTTTCGACCTGACTAAGTTCTCATAAATAACATCTTATCTTTCTGAATATTATTACGCAGAGTATTGAGTGTAATGCATCGGTGCCCTGCGTTTTTTGTCATGTTTGCTTTTTTAGGGTACTTTGTTGTAAAGTCACCATTAGCTTTTAATAGAGCAATCTCTGTGCTATTTATCCCCACCCAGTATTGAGGTTTTTTGCCGCTCATTAAATAAGGCTCCTCTTGCATAAAAAGAGAAAGCCCGTACTTGAGCTTAAAATATTTGTTTATTTCGTCAAAGGTCTTCAAAGACGGGGATGAGGTCTTTAATTGTAACTGAGTGTCCATCATTTTCTTTCTTTTGTTGAGATACAGTATTAGTGCTAGAGTCGGCAGCTTTGCGGAAAAT